>ERZ773224.26-NODE-26-length-179358-cov-24.367980_pt1 | contig 179358 bp, 139 predicted proteins | sample MGYA00580526_ERZ773224 | MGnify/ENA primary metagenome ERZ773224 (study PRJEB29015, sample SAMEA2737743) | human gut metagenome | biome: human gut; feature: human-associated habitat; material: faeces | place: China | collected 2012 ... | reverse complement strand
ATTTTTATCTGAGGTTGGTGGAAATGATTGCGATGCAAAGTTACAACGGATTTGGACGGTTGCGAGTCCAAAAAATCCGGAAAGCGTTCATTGACGCGATAACAATCTGTAGATTAGGAGAATATATGATTATTATTTTTTTAAATTTTTCAAATCCAATTGGAACCTGGTTCATAATCTAATTCTCAGTTATTATAAATACGGCAGCCGGCCGAATTACATTAATAACAGATTCGATTTGGGGCAGAATCAGTGATATCCGTTTAATATTATCACAAGCGATTCAAGCAATAACGGAACTTTTCGTTGCTTTCATCCGACACACTGTTTCGGGCGGAAAGATATTTTTGGGCGGAGGGGTGGAAAGTGGGGAAATTTTGCTTACCTTTGCAGAAAGCATTCAACATATAATTCCCCTTTGGCAGATGAACCCGAACAGCCTGGTTTCCATCGACGACCTTTCCGAGCAGCAGATTCTCGACCTGCTTGAAACGGCACGATTTTTTGAAGAGCATCCCAATCACAAGTTCCTCGACGGAAAGGTGGTGGCGACGCTCTTTTTTGAACCCTCCACGCGCACGCGTCTCAGTTTCGAAACGGCGGTAAACCGCCTCGGAGGCCGTATTATCGGTTTCTCGGACGCAGCCACTTCGTCGTCGTCGAAAGGCGAGACGCTCAAGGACACCATCAAGATGGTGAGCAACTATGTGGACCTCATCATCATGCGCCACCATCTGGAAGGAGCGGCGCGCTATGCCACGGAGGTTACGGAGACGCCCGTAATCAATGCCGGCGACGGCGCCAACCAGCACCCCTCGCAGACGATGCTCGACCTCTACTCGATTCTGAAGACGCAGGGTTCGCTCCACAACCTCACCATCACGATGGTGGGCGATCTGAAATACGGTCGCACCGTCCACTCGCTGCTTATGGCGATGAAGTATTTCAACCCTACGTTCCGCTTCGTGGCCTGCGAGGAGCTGCGGATGCCGCGCGAATACATCGAGTTCTGCCGCCGTCAGGGCATAAACTTCGAGGAGCATACCGACTTCTCGCGCGAGGTTATCGATTCGACCGACATACTGTATATGACCCGCGTGCAGCGCGAGCGTTTCAGCGACATCATGGAGTATGAACGCGTCAAGGATCTCTATTCTCTCCACAACGACATGCTCTCGACGTCGAAGCCCAATCTGCGCGTGCTGCATCCGCTGCCGCGCGTCAACGAAATTTCGACCGACGTCGACGACAATCCCAAGGCCTACTACTACGAGCAGGCGCGCAACGGTCTGTTCGCCCGCCAGGCGCTGATTTGCCGTGCTCTCGGCATCGACCCGCGCAAAGCATAATTTTCCAGTAATTTCCATCAGCTCAACAACATGCACACCAATAAAGAGCTTGCCGTAGCGGCTCTGCGCAACGGCACCGTAATCGACCACATTCCGGCGGAGGCCCTATTCAAATGCGTGGCCATTCTCGGTCTGGCCTCCACCACGCGCCGAATCACCATCGGCAACAACCTCGAGAGCGACAAGCTCGGCTCAAAGGGGATAATCAAGGTGGCCGACACCTTTTTCCCCGATGCCGACCTGAACCGCATCGCGCTGATTGCCCCAACGGCCGTGGTCAACATCGTTCGCGACTATGAGGTGGTTGAAAAACACGCCGTGGAACTTCCCCAAGAAATCCGCGGCATCGTAAAGTGCGACAACCCCAAGTGCATCACCAACAACGAGCCGATGACCACCGTATTCGAGACCGTAGACCACAAGCCCGGCCACATCCGCTGCCGCTACTGCAACCACACCGTGGCCAACGCGAAAGCCAACATAGCCGGCCACAACTGATTACCGCTCCACCGCTCCCCGACGCATGAAACAGAAACGCAATCTCAAACCAGGCACGATGCTCTATCCGCTCCCGGCGGTAATCGTGACCTGCGGCTCTACAGACGGCCCGTCGAACATGCTTACGGTGGCCTGGACGGGCACGGTGTGCACAAATCCACCGATGGTCTATATCTCCGTGCGCCCCGAGCGCCATTCCTATCCGCTCATCGAGGCCAACATGCAGTTCACCATCAACCTGACCACGGCAGCTATGGCCCGTGCCACCGACTGGGTGGGCGTGCGCTCCGGCCGCGACTTCGACAAATGGGCCGAGACGGGTCTGACGCCCGTACGCGGCGTAGCTGTGGAATGCCCCTACATCGACGAGTCGCCGCTCTCGCTCGAATGCTTTGTAAAAAGCATCATCCCATTGGGAAGTCACAACATGATTGTGGCCGAGGTGGTCAACGTGCTGGCCGACGAGGAGCTTTTCGATCCCGAGACCGACGCCTTCCGCCTGGAGGACGCCGGGCTGCTCAACTACACCCACGGCCACTATTACGCCCAGGGGGAGCCGCTGGGCAAATTCGGCTTTTCCGTGCAGAAAAAGGCTGCACGCAAGGCCGGCGCAAAAAACAATCAGGATAACAACCAATCAAGATAACACTATGCAACGCGACACCCAAATTTTCGACATCATCGAGCGCGAACATCAGCGCCAGCAGAAAGGTATCGAGCTGATCGCTTCCGAAAACTTCGTCTCACCCCAGGTGATGGAGGCCATGGGCTCCTGCCTGACTAACAAATATGCCGAGGGCTATCCGGGCCACCGCTACTACGGCGGCTGCCAGGTGGTCGACGAGGCCGAGACCATAGCCCGCGAGCGCCTCAAGCAGCTCTTCGATGCCGAATACGTCAACGTGCAGCCCCACTCGGGTGCGCAGGCCAATATGGCCGTCTTCATGTCGGTGCTCAAACCCGGCGATACCTTCATGGGTATGAATCTCGACCACGGCGGCCATCTGAGCCACGGGAGCCCCGTGAATTTCTCGGGGCTGGTATTCAACGCCATAGGGTATAATGTGGATAAGGAAACCGGCCGCGTGGACTACGACGAGATGGAGCGCATAGCCCTCGAAAAACGCCCGAAACTGATTGTAGGAGGTGCCAGCGCCTACTCGCGCGAATGGGACTATGCCCGCATGCGCCGCATAGCCGACGAGGTTGGCGCCATCTTCATGGTCGACATGGCCCATCCGGCCGGACTCATCGCCGCAGGTCTGCTGGAAAACCCGCTCAAGCACGCCCACATCGTGACCTCCACCACCCACAAGACGCTCCGCGGTCCGCGCGGCGGCGTAATCCTCATCGGCAAGGACTTCGACAACCCCTGGGGAAAGACCACCAAGAAGGGTGAAATCCGCAATATGTCGTCGCTCATCGACTCGGCGGTGTTCCCCGGCGTGCAGGGCGGTCCGCTCGAACATGTGATTGCAGCCAAGGCCGTAGCCTTCGGTGAAGCCCTCACACCCGAGTACAAGGAGTATCAGAAGCAGGTGCAGAAAAACGCAGCTGCCATGGCCGCAGCCATGACCGACAAAGGCTACAAGATTATCTCGGGCGGCACCGACAACCACTGCATGCTCGTTGATCTCCGCACCAAGTTCCCCGACCTGACGGGCAAGGTGGCCGAGCGCGTGCTCGTAGAGGCCGACATCACTGCCAATAAAAACATGGTGCCGTTCGACAGCCGTTCACCCTTCCTCACCTCCGGAATCCGCCTGGGCACTCCCGCCATCACCACCCGCGGCCTGAAGGAGGAGGAGATGGGCCATATCGTGGAACTCATCGACACCGTTCTCTCCAATCCCGAAAGCGAGGCCAACATAGCTTCGGTGCGCGCCGAAGTGAACCGCATGATGGCCGACCGCCCGATGTTCGCATGGTAAATATGACCAAACTGCTTTATAGAATCTATCTGCTGCTGATTGCGCTGCCGCTGGTGGTAGTCGCCACCATCCTGGCGGGAGTCCTGACAATTATCGGAACCGGCCTCGGGGGCGGCCGCTTCTGGGGCTACTGGCCGGCCCATATCTGGGCGCGCGTATGCCTCGCCCTCTGCTGGGTAAGGGTGAATGTCTCGGGCCGAGAAAACATCTCGGCCGACACCTCCTACGTATTCGTGGCCAACCACCAGGGCGCATTCGACATCTTCGCCATCTACGGCTATCTCAACCACGACTTCCGCTGGATGATGAAGAAAGGGCTGCGGGGATTTCCCGTAATCGGGGTCGCATGCGCCGCCGCGGGCCATATCTTCGTCGACAACTCCTCGCCGGGGGCTATCCGCCACACCATGGAGAAGGCCGAGCGCGTGCTGAGCCACGGCACGTCGCTGGTAATCTTCCCCGAAGGTGCACGCACCTTCACCGGCAAGATGCGCCCCTTCAAAAAGGGAGCCTTCCAGCTGTCCATGGAGTTCGCACTCCCGGTTGTTCCGGTTACAATCGACGGCTCGTTTGAGGTGATGCCACGAACCACCATAGTGCCCTCGCCCGGAACGATACGGCTCATCATCCACAAACCCGTGGCCGCGCCGGCCGACGAGTTCGACCGCGGCCGGGTAATCTCGGAATCTTTCGCGGCCGTGCACTCCGCTCTACCCGCGCGCCACAAATAATACAGTACCCGCGCGGAGGCGTGCGAAACATTCGGCAGCACACCGTTGTTATATAAGGTGACAGACATGGCAGACGCTCTGCCAGTTTGTCACCTTTTCTGTCGCGTTTCCGAGGGTATGGCTCTTAGAGACGCTTTTGGCACGGATATTGCAACATATCTCCCATGGAAGACTAAAACTAACAAAAACGATATAACTCTCATGAAAATCAAACCGCTTGCCGACCGTGTGCTCATCAAGCCCACCCCGGCCGAAGAGACTACAATTTCGGGCATCATCATTCCCGATTCCGCTAAAGAGAAACCCCTGCGCGGCACCGTACTCGCCGCCGGCAACGGCACCAAGGATGAAGCCATGGTGCTCAAGGAGGGCGACGAAGTGCTCTACGGCAAATATGCCGGCACCGAGGTGGAATTCGAGGGCGAAAAACTCCTGATCATGCGCCAGAGCGACGTGCTCGGCGTGTTCGAGAAATAAGCCCGTAAACTCAACAACTAAAGCTTGAAACACTACAACTATGGCTAAAGAAATCAAATTCGATATCAAGGCTCGCGAAGAGCTCAAGAAAGGCGTCGACGCTCTTGCCGACGCAGTGAAAGTTACCCTCGGCCCGAAAGGCCGCAACGTAATCATCGAGAAGAAATACGGCGCACCCCACATCACCAAGGACGGCGTATCGGTAGCCCGCGAAATCGAGCTCGACGACCCGTTCCAGAACATGGGCGCACAGCTCGTGAAGGAGGTTGCATCCAAGACCGGCGACGACGCTGGCGACGGCACAACCACCGCTACCGTGCTGGCCCAGGCAATCATAACCCACGGACTGAAGAACGTGGCAGCCGGCGCCAATCCCATGGACGTGAAGCGCGGCATCGACAAGGCCGTGGCGGCCATCGTAGAGGGCGTGAAAGCCCAGGCTGAGGAAGTAGGCGACGACTTCAAGAAAATCGAGGACGTGGCCCGCGTATCGGCCAACAACGACGAGGCTATCGGCCATCTGATTGCCGAAGCCATGAAGAAAGTGAAGAAGGAAGGTGTAATCACCGTCGACGAGGCCAAGGGCACTGAAACTACGGTCGACATCGTGGAAGGCATGCAGTTCGACCGCGGCTACATCTCGCCCTATTTCGTGACCAACACCGAGAAGATGGAATGCGCTATGGATTCCCCCTACATCCTTCTCTACGATAAGAAAATCTCCAACCTCAAGGATATGCTTCCCATCCTCGAAGCTACCGCCCAGAGCGGCCGTGGCCTGCTCATCATCGCCGAGGACGTCGACCAGGAGGCTCTCGCCACCCTCGTCGTAAACCGTCTGCGCGGCTCGCTGAAAGTATGCGCTGTGAAGGCTCCCGGCTTCGGCGACCGCCGCAAGGAGATGCTCGAGGACATCGCCATCCTCACCGGCGGTGTTGTGGTATCCGAAGAGAAAGGCATGAAGCTCGAAGGCGCTTCGCTCGACGTGCTCGGCACGGCTGAGAAGGTGACCGTCAACAAGGAGAACACCACCATCGTAAACGGCGCCGGCAACAAGGAAGCCATCGCAGCCCGCGTGGCTCAGATCAAGGCTCAGATCGAGCAGACCAAGAGCAACTACGACCGCGAGAAGCTTCAGGAACGCCTGGCCAAGCTCGCCGGCGGTGTGGCCGTGCTCCATATCGGCGCACCTTCGGAAGTCGAGATGAAGGAGAAGAAAGACCGCGTTGACGACGCCCTGAGCGCAACCCGCGCAGCCATCGCCGAAGGCATCGTGCCCGGCGGCGGTGTGGCCTACATCCGCGCCATCAAGAACGCCGAAGGCCTCCGCGGCTCCAACGACGATGAAGAGACGGGTATCCATATCGTGCTCCGCGCCGTTGAGGAACCTCTCCGCCAGATTGTGGCCAACGCAGGCGTGGAAGGTGCCGTAGTGGTGCAGAAAGTCAAGGAAGGCAACGCCGACTTCGGCTACAACGCCCGCACCGACAGCTATGAGAACCTCATGGCAGCCGGCGTGATCGATCCCGCCAAGGTAACGCGCGTAGCCCTCGAAAACGCCGCCTCGATTGCCGGCATGTTCCTCACCACCGAGTGTGTCATCGCCGACAAGAAAGAGGAAAATCCCGTTGCTCCCGCAGCACCCGCCGGAATGGGCGGCATGGGCGGCATGATGTAATTTCCCGAATATAAAATATGGGGTCTATAAGCCCCATACAATACCAGAGCGGCGTGCCGGTTAATCCCGACACGCCGCTCTGCTTTAGTCCTGATGGCGAGGGTGCTGTCAGAATAGTCCAGATGGTAGGAGCCTGAGGGTGAGTGTGAAGGGAGTTGACTATGGTCAATGACCGAACCCGAACCCTTCAGGCGACGACCCAGATGGGCTATTATGACACACCCTCTTACTGGTTATCGGTTGTTTATCGCACTCCCGTGTCGGCCGTCGACTTTGGATTCGCGGGCGTTGGTGCTCACCAACGCGCCGCTCGACGAATCCACATCAGCCTTTTGCGCAACGAGGTCGCCGATATTGACAACCGCGCCGCTTGAAGCGTCAACATCGAGGGTGTTGCACTTTCCTGCAAGCGTCACGACCGCTCCGCTCGAAGCATCGGCTTCGACGGCCTGAACGTCGATTCCCTCGACGCTGACAACCGCTCCGCTCGAGCCGTCAGCTTTCAGCGCGGCCCCCTTCAGCGACTGGATATTAATTATTGACCCGCTTGAAGCATCCACGGAGAGCGGCCCCTGGAGAGCGAGGCCATTCCAAATTTTCACCTGCGACCCCGAGGAAGCATCTATTTCCGTAAGCGCCTCAGCCTGTAGCGATACGCGCACCTTTTCATCGAGAATGTAAAAGCCATCCTCACGGTCTACGCTGATTTCCAGCTCTTTCCCCTTCTGCTTTACGATTACGCGGTCTATAAGTTCTTCGTTGCAGTTTATCTCGACAGGCTTCTGCGGCCCCTGCACGAATATCACCTCGATGCCGTCCGAAACCGAAAGTTTGTTGAACATCGCCACGTCTACTCCCTTTTCCGACCTCTTTCCCGAAGCAAGCTTACCCGTTGAAGAGTGTACACATGCGCCCAGCATCGTGCAGGCAATCAATCCGATAACGCCTGCCGCAATAAATTTTGTAGCTTTCATATTTATGGAATTTTACTTATAAAATGCAAGAGTGATATAACATGATTATCTGCAACTCCATCGCCTTAATAATCAATATCTCCTCAGAGGCCCGGAGGGCCCAGGTTGTTTCCAACCCCAGGCTTGACCTACGGTCGGCGTGTGGGGTAGAGCAACAGACATCTATATCTGAGCCTCGGAGAGTCGATGTTGTGGCAATTGCTCTACAAACAATTAGAAATTCGTAGACAATATATAATATTGACGAGCTGAAGCATCCAAAAGTTTCATTAAGGCCGCAAAAAAACGATGCGCCGGAGGGAATCCGACGCATCGCGTTTTCGATTTCGTCTGCAAGGATTACTTGCGGATGCCGAGCTCTTTCTGGGCGATGATAGCACGGTAGCGGGTGATGTCCTTCTTGATCAGGTAATCAAGCAGGCGACGGCGCTTACCTACGAGAGCCTTAAGTGCGCGGGCGGTAGTATAATCTTTGTGATTTGACTTCAGGTGCTGAGTCAAATGAGCGATACGGACCGAGAATAATGCAATCTGGGCTTCAGGAGAGCCAGTGTCAGTCTTGCCCTTACCGTATTTCTCGAAGATCTCTACTTTTTCGTCAGAATTCAAATGCATTCTTTCAGAGATTTTTAGGGGTGAAAAAAAAATGATAATAAAGAAAATATGATGCCGACGGCGCTGCTGCTCTGCGGTTTTCCGGCTTTCGACGGCCGTTGTCAGGCGGCATACATTCCGTTAGCGACCGCAAAGTTAACACTTTCCCCGCTAATTCCCAACCCCTCCCCCAAAAATTTTCCTACAGTTTCAAAGGATGCGCACCGAAAAATCCACTCAAAGAGCCCAAAATGCTTTGCCATCAACCTGTAGGGATGCACCCTGGTGCATCCGCCTGAGTCAATGGTCAAACTTGCTGATATTCGGATGAGGTTCCCCAGCCAACCATTTCCGACCAAATTGTAGGAACGCACGGCTCGTGCGTCCGCGTTAACAGCCGGAAATCAGGCATTACATTCGGACGCACAGGCCGTGCGTCCCTACATTTCGGTAGTTCTGTGAGCGAACTTCAGTTCGTCACCACCGTCCGAATGGCTGGCGCCCTTGCTAAGGATTCACGCTTCTGTAGCGGGGAGGTAGTGTTTTCAAGATTTTTACATAGATTTTTGGCGGGGTGGGGCCGAGAAATGGTTTAAAAATTTTGTCAACACAAAAAAATTCAATAACTTTGCCCCGCTAAAGCAAGCAGACCGGCCTTATCCGGCATCCGGAGGGTTGCACGTCAAAGCGTTAGCATCAAATCCGACAATAAAAACAAAAAATAAAGCATCACAAAAAATGATTATCGTACAAGTTAAAGAAGGCGACAACATCGAAAAAGCTCTCAAGAAATTCAAACGTAAATTCGAAAAAACCGGTATCGTAAAGGAACTCCGCAGCCGTCAGGCCTTCGAAAAGCCCTCCGTCACCAACCGCAAGAAGATGATGAAGGCTGTTTACGTGCAGAAACTTCGTCTGGTAGAGGATTAATCCTCCCGCGCTCTTCTCCGCTTTAGCATCGACGCCCCGCTCCGGTAGGCTCTGCAAGCCGCTCTTCTCGCATCGGGCGAAATTTTCGCCCCGGAGGCTTGCATTTTAGCCCGGAATAGTTTAACTTCGTGAAAACCTTCGAAGCGCGTCGACATGCTGATAAATTCATTTTTGACATATCTTCGGTGTGAGCTGAACCGTTCGGCTCACACCGTTCTGTCGTATCATACCGACATCCTCCAGTTCGCGCGCTTCATTACAGGCGACCATCCCGACCAATTCAGGCCCGAACTGACCGAGCCGGCCGACCTCCGAAGCTGGACGCTCAGGCTCGCGCAAAGCGGCGTATCGTTGCGCTCAATCCGCCGTAAGGTCTCCTCGCTCAGCGCTCTGTTCCGCTACCTGATGCAACACGGGCTGATGACCCACAATCCGGCCCGGGAAATCCCTCTGGCCCGTCCGCATGCCGACCTTCCGACATTCATCCGTCAGGACGAGATGCAGCAGATCATCGAATCCCACCTTGACACACTGATGAGACCGTCGGATGCCGGAGCATCGCCCAAAGAAAATTCCACAGATACCGTCGACTCGTTCACCGACACGCGCAACGCCCTGATTCTGCTCATGTTCTACTCCACCGGTCTGCGCCTGAGCGAGCTTATAGGCCTTATGGACGCCGACGTAGACACGGCCCGGGGCGAACTAAAAGTGCTCGGCAAGCGTAATAAGGAAAGACTGATTCCTTTCGGAACCGAGCTTGCTGATGCAATCGGCGCATACCGGCTCCGCCGCAACGCGGAAGGAGCTACATCGCCAACCGGACGCTTCTTCACCCGCCCCGACGGCAGCGACCTCTATCCCACTCTGGTGCAGAGGCTCGTGAAGAAAGAGCTCACAGGCAACACCCACGCCTCGCGCCTGTCGCCTCACACGATGCGCCACAGCTTCGCCACCGACATGCTCAACAACGGAGCCGACCTCCGCAGCGTGCAGAAACTTCTCGGCCACGAATCGCTTCAGACTACGCAGGTCTACACCCACGTGACCCGCAGCGAACTTCAACATAATTATAAACTCGCGCATCCACGCGCACAAAAACATGGAGGAAACTTTTAACTATGGACGTTAGAATTCAAGCCATCCACTTCGACGCAGGCGAACGCCTGGTTGCATTCATCAACAAGAAAGCCGAACGCCTCGCACGCCACAACTCGGCTATCACGACTGTCGACGTGAAGCTCACCGTAGTGAAGCCCGAGACCGCAATGAACAAGGAAGCCGTTGTGAAAGTAACCCTCCCTCAGGGCGAGACCGTGGCTGCCAAGACTGCCGATAGCTTCGAGGAAGCCGTCGACCTCTGTCTCGAAGCAATCGAGAAGCAGCTCGAAAAGCGCAAGAACGCATAACTCCGCAAGTAGCCGACGCGTAGCGCCGCAACCATCAGGCGGTGTGACGGAACACATAAAATCCCGTCGCACCGCCGTGCTTATTTAGCACCCCGGCATAGCAAAACCATCGGGCCGTCGGAGTTTCCGAATGCATTTCATTGTCAAATTGCAAGCGTCTGTTTACCCTCGCTCGCACAAGCGCCCGACATCCGCTAAATTTGCCGGTATTCCCACCGCAACGTGCGCCGCCACATCTGCCGCGCCAATGCTGAACCTTACGAAGTATCGAGACGTTTTATTTCTGACATTACACATTCATCACAATGCCAGACTCCAATCTCAAGACTACATCGCGGGCAGCCCGCGCAGCAATCCGTCGCACCCGACGCGCCGGAGCATCGGCCGCCCGCATCGGCGCCGGTGCGTGGCGCCGTATTCCACGGCGCTTACGTCTGTGGATTATCATTGTCGCCATCCTCACCGTGGCAGCCACCGTGCTTGCAATAATCTTCCGTCCCGCGCCACCTCCCGAACCCGCTCCCACCGTAGAAGTAGAACCCGTCAGCACCGAAGATGTCAGCATCTACGGCGAATATGTAGGGCGCGTACGCGCCCAGCAGTTTGTCGAGATTCACGCCCGTGTGGAGGGCTATCTCGAAAAATGCTCTTCTCGGAAGGTACATTCGTAAAAAAAGGGCAGACACTCTTCGTTATCGACTCGCGTGTCTATGCAGCCAAGGTCGACCGTGCTGAAGCCCAGCTCAATAAAGCGCGCACCCAGGCCCAGAAAGCCAAACGTGACCTCGACCGCATACGCCCGCTCTTCGAGCAAAATGCCGCCAGCCGTCTTGACCTCGACAATGCAGTGGCCGCCTACGAAGGTGCCGTGGCCGACGTGGCCGTTTGCGAGGCAGACCTCTCTCAGGCACGTACCACACTTGGTTACACCACCGTTGTATCGCCCATCTCCGGCTATATCTCACAGCGCCACGCCGACATCGGCGCGCTCGTGGGGCCGTCGGGAAAATCGCTTCTGGCAACGGTCGTAAAATCCGATACCGTACAGATCGACTTCTCGATGACCTCTCTGGAATATCTCAAATCGAAGGAGCGCGACGTAAATATCGGCCAGACCGATACCTCGCGCCATTGGAACCCATATATTACCATCACCAACGCCGACGGCACGGTGTATCCACACAAGGGACTCGTGGATTTCGCTGACCCGCAGATCGACCCCAAGACGGGTACCTTCTCCGTGCGCGCCGAAATGCCGAACCCCGACCATAGCCTGCTTCCGGGCCAGTTTACCCGCGTGCGCCTACTGATGGACGTACGCCAGCAGGCGGTGGTAGTACCTACGAAAGCCCTCTCGATTGAGAAGGGAGGTGCATTCATTTATGTGGTAAAATCCGACGGCGTGGTTGAAAAGCGATATGTGGAGGTCGGTCCGGAAAAAGGCAACAACACCATCATAGAGCGCGGACTCTCCAGCGGCGAGCGCATCGTGACGGAAGGCATCCACAAACTTCGCCACGGCATGAAAGTCCAGGCGGTAGAAAGCGCTCACACCCCATCAGAAGCTTCATCAAACACCGACGGCACCAATGCAGCAGCACACTAAGAATTTCTTTCTCGACCATCCGGTATTCTCGATAGTAGTCTCTGTCGTGATATTCCTCGTGGGCATCATCGGTCTGACGATGCTCCCGGTCGACCAGTACCCGCAGATTGTGCCCCCGGTGGTGCGTATCTCCGCCTCTTATCCGGGAGCCGACGCCCAGACCGTAACCCAGGCCGTCGCCACGCCGATTGAGCAGGAAATCAACGGTGTGCCCGGCATGCTGTATATGGAATCGTCGAGTTCCAACTCGGGCAGTTTCAACGCGGCGGTGACTTTCGACATCTCCACCGACCCGGATCTGGCAGCCGTCGACATCCAGAACCGCGTGAAAAAGGCCGAGGCGCGCCTGCCGGCCGAAGTGGTGAAAAACGGCATATCGGTTGAAAAGGAGTCGGCCGGCAAGCTGCTCACCATCACCCTGCTCTCGTCCGACCCGAAATACGATGAAGTCTACCTCTCGAACTATGCTACCCTCAACGTGCTCGACATGCTGCGCCGTGTGCCGGGGTGGGAAGCGTCTCCAACGTCGGCAGCCGCTACTATGCCATGCGAATATGGGTGCAGCCCGACAAGCTCGCCGACCTCGGGCTTACGGTGAAGGACCTTCAGGACGTACTTATGGACCAGAACCGCGAGTCGGCGGCAGGCGTAATGGGCGACACCCCGATGGAAGGGGTGGACATAACTTTTCCCATCAAAGCACGCGGACGCCTGAGCAGTGTCGACGATTTCGAGCAGATTGTGGTGCGGGCCAACCCCGACGGGTCCATAATCCGACTGCGTGATGTAGCCAGAATATCGCTCGAGGCCCAGGGTTATTCCACTGAGAGCGGCATCGACGGAGTGAATGCCGCCGTGCTCAACATCAACATGCTGCCCGGGGCCAACGCCATGGAGGTGGCCGCCAGCGTAAAATGCGAGATGGAGGAGATAAGCCGCAGTTTCCCCGAAGGAATCACGTATTCCATCCCCTTCGATACCACTACATACATCGGCGAATCCATCCATCATGTATACCGCACTCTGTTCGAGGCGCTCCTGCTGGTAATCGCAGTGGTATTCCTGTCGCTCCAGAGATGGTGGGCAACCGTGATACCGATTGTGGCCGTACCCATATCGCTCGTAGGCACATTCGCAGTGATGCTCGCATGCGGATTCTCGCTCAACATGCTTACGCTTCTGGGCCTCATTCTCGCCATCGGCATAGTGGTGGACGACGCCATCGTGGTGGTGGAGAACGTAGACCGCATAATGCGGCGCGACCACCTTACGCCCCTTGAGGCTACCCGCAAGGCTATGCAGGGGCTCAACGGAGCGCTCATCGCGATGTCGCTCGTGCTGTGTGCCGTATTCGTTCCTGTAAGCTTTCTTGGAGGCATCAGCGGCTCGCTCTACAGGCAGTTTACAGTGACGATTGTGGTTTCGGTTGTAATCTCCACCATCGTGGCCCTGACGCTAAGTCCGGTGATGTGCTCACTGGTACTGCGGCAACCGCGTCGCGGACATAAGCCCGCGCGCATCTTCCGGCTTATCAACTACTGGCTGGCCAAAGGCAACCGGTTCTACTCGCGCATCGCTTCCCGATCCATGCTGAATCCACGCCTGATGGTTTCCACATTCGGCATTCTCCTGGTCGGAATTTTCCTCATGCACCGACTGGTGCCCCATAGCTTCATGCCGCAGGAGGACCAGGGATATTTCACCGTGGAACTTGAGCTTCCCGAAGGCGCGTCGCTCGAGCGTACGCGCGAAGTGACTGACCGCGCCATGGCCTTTCTGAAAGACGACCCCGACGTGGCCCACGTGCTCAACGTGGTGGGAACATCGCCGAGAATGGGCACTAACCAGGCCCACAGCCAGCTGACGGTAATACTGCGGCCGTGGAGCGAACGCGATGCCTCGGGCTCGGTTAGCGCCGTGATGTCGCGTATCCGCGGCGAACTGTCGAGCTATCCGGAGGCAAAAGTCTACCTTTCGTCGCCGGCCATCATTCCGGGGCTCGGCTCGTCGGGCGGATTCGAAATGGTGCTCGAGGCCCGAGGGAACGCTACCTATACCGATTTACGCCAGGCCGTCGACACCCTTATGCATTACGCTTCGGCGCTCCCGCAGGTAAGCGGTCTGTCGTCGTCGATGCAGAGCGACATCCCGCAGTTTTTCTACGATGTAGACCGCGACAAGGCCCGCATGCACGGAGTACCGCTCGCCGACATTTTCGCCACGATGAAGGCTTTCACCGGCTCGGTATACATCAACGATTTCAACATGTTCAACCGCATATACCACGTCTACATTCAGGCCGAGGCTCCATATCGCGCCCGCCGCGACAACCTCAACCTCTACTTCGTTCGGTCGGCCTCGGGCACAATGATACCCGTCACGGCCCTGGGCGAGACCCATTATACCTCCGGACCCGGCACGTTCAAACGCTTCAACATGTTCTACGCCGCCACCATCACAGGCGAGGCCGCCAACGGCTATTCCTCCGGGCAGGCGATGGATGCCCTGCTCGATGTGGTCCGCACCCACCTGCCCCCGAATATCGGGGTGGAATGGACCGGACTGAGCTATCAGGAGCGCCACGAAAGCGGCAAAACCGGAATCGTGCTGTCGCTTGCACTGCTGTTCGTGTTCCTCTTTCTGGCAGCCCAGTACGAAAGCTGGTCGATTCCGCTTGCCGTAATTCTCTCCCTTCCGGTGGCTGCCCTGGGCGCATATGCCGGCATATGGGCTCTAAGCCTGGAGAACAACATCTACTTCCAGATCGGACTGGTGATGCTCATCGGTCTCGTGGCCAAAAACGCCATCCTGATTGTAGAGTTCGCAAAAACGGAAATGGAACGCGGCCAGAAAGCCGTAGCCGCCGCAATCACCGCCATCCGGCTGCGATTCCGCCCTATCGTGATGACCTCCCTGGCCTTTATTCTGGGATTGATACCTCTTGTGCTGGCTTCCGGGCCGGGCTCGGCCAGCCGACGTGGAATAGGCACCGGAGTGTTCTTCGGCATGATTATTGCCGTCGCTGCGGGTATAGTTTTCGTGCCGTTCTTCTTCGTGTGGGTCTACCGGCTTAAACAACGCTTCAAACGTCATAAGAAACAATGAAATCCTCCATCACCACCATAGCCATGGCCGCCTGTGGCCTCGTCGTCCTGCTGGGAGCGTGCTCCCCTGTGGGAAAACTGACGCGTCCTGATCTCGAACTGCCCGAAGCCATCGCACCCGGGGCTACCGATTCCGCCACTATAGCCGATGTGGCCTGGTGGACATTCTACGGCGACTCGACGCTATGCCGGATGATCGAGCGCGCGCTGGCCCATAACCGCACATTCGCATCGGCGATAGCCCGCGTTGAAGCTGCCCGACAGCAGTTCAAGGGTGTGCGCGCCGACCAATGGCCAAAGATATCCGCCACTGTGGGCGCCTCGCGCGAAACCAACGACTACTATAACGAGCGGTTCATCAACGACCCGGAATACGACCTCAAGGCCTCCCTGCAGTGGGAACTCGATCTTTGGGGGAAACGCCGCAACGCCGCAAAGGCGGCCAATGCCGACTACCGCGCCACCCTGGACGACATGCGGGCCGTACAGATGGAGCTCGTGGCCGATGTCGCCACGGCATATTACCATCTGATGGCTCTCGACAGCGAGCTGGCCATTGTGCGTCGCACCCTCGTCAACCGCCAGGAGGCCGTCGACAAGGCCAAACTCCGCTTCGAAGGAGGCCTCACCTCCGAGCTCGTCTATCAGCAGGCCATAGTGGAGTTCGCGGCCACGGCCGACCTGGTGCCGCTGCTGGAATCGCGCATTGCCGCGTGCGAGAACGCCCTCTCGACCTTAATGGGGGAATTCCCGCAGCGGGAGGGCCATATAGAGCGTACAGCCATAGCCCAGGCAGCCATGACCACCGATTCAGACCTTCCGCTGGGGCTGCCGGCATCCCTTCTGGCACGCCGCCCGGATATCAGCGCTCTGGCCGAAAGAATGACCGCGGCAGCCGCACGCGTAGGAGTAGCATGGGCCAACCGGCTCCCTACACTCGGAATCAGCATTACAGGCGGCTGGGAAAACGACGACGCCAACCGGCTGATTTCATCCCCGTTCAGCCTGCTGGCGGCATCGCTCACCGGGCCGGTATTCGATTTCGGCTCGCGCAAAGCTTCGCAGAACAAGGCCGTAGCGGAATACGAACAGGCCCGGCTGGCCTACGAACAAGGCGTTCTTGTGGCCTTCCGCGAGGCGGCCGACGCCCTGATGAACTACCGTAAATCCCGGCAGAGTCGGGCGCTTAAAGCCCAGTCGCAACGGGCAGCCGGCAAGTATCTCCATCTGGCAACGCTTCAGTACGAAGGCGGAACCACCAACTATATGGATGTACTCGACGCGCAACGCCGCAATTTTTCGGCCCAGATAGACTACTCCAACGCCCTGCGCGACGAGTCGCTCGCACTTATCTCGCTCTACAAAGCCCTCGGAGGCGGCTGGTAATCCGATGCCCGCTACAGAAAATACCGGGCAGCACTGAAATAAGCGATTTTTGGAGGCGGGGGCGGTTATCTCGCGATTTATGTGTAAATTTGTAGGCTGAAACATAAAGAAAACATCCTACAGAAGTCCACCCCGATGAAACTCAAACGTTTATACCGATTCATGCTGCGCACTTTCCTGCCGCTGTTTCTGATGACGTTTTTCATCTGCCTCTTCATCGTGCTGATGCAGTTCGTGTGGCGTTTCATCGACGATCTCGTAGGCAAGGGTCTGGAGACCCACGTGCTCGCCGAGCTATTCTTCTACGCGGCCCTGACCATGGTTCCGATGGCTCTGCCGCTCTCTATCCTGCTGGCGTCGCTCATGACCTTCGGCAACCTCGGCGAGAGCTTTGAGCTTACGGCCATGAAGGCGTCCGGAGTCTCGCTGCTGAAGGTGATGAAGCCACTGATTATCTTCATCGGCTTCGTGGCTGTGGGAGCTTTCTTCTTCCAGAACTACGTGCTGCCGGTGGCCCAGACCAAGATGTATACCCTGCTTTACTCCGTGAAGCAGAAATCGCCCGAACTCGAGATTCCCGAGGGTGTATTCTACGACCAGATTCCCGGCTACAACTTCTTCGTCGACCACAAGAATCAGGAGACGGGCACCCTCTACGACCTGATGATTTACGACGTGAGCCGCGGTTTCGACAACGCGCGCATCATCCTGGCCGATTCCGGCCACCTCAAGCTGGCCGACGACAAGCAGCACCTATTTCTGCAGCTCCACAGCGGCGAGCAGTTCGAGAACCTGCGTGAAAACACCTCGGGCCACCATTCGCAGAACCAGCCATACCGCCGCGAGTCGTTCAGGCTCAAGGAGATTCTGCTGAAGTTCGATACCAACTTCAATCGTATGGACGAGAGCGGCATGCGCAACCAGTATGTAGGCAAGAACATCGAGGAGCTGCAGGCCACAATCGATTCCGTGGGTCTGCGGGTCGATTCCATCGGCGCCACCTACGCCCGCGACATCAAGGAGCGCTCCTGGCTGCGTATCCCGTTTTATACCGACCGGTATGTTGACGGCGAGCGCGTGAAGATGCCGCAGAAGCCCGTCGAGATGGCCGAACCAATCGACATCGACTCGCTCTTCTACCGCCAGCGCCCGGCAATGGTAGGGAGCTATCTCGCTCAGGCTCAGCTCAAGGCCCAGCGCGTGAAGCAGGACTACGAATTCAAGAGCTTCGCCATGGAGGCCGACCGCGAGACCATCCGCCGCCATCAGATCGAGATGCAGAAGAAGTTCACGCTCTCGTTCGCCTGCCTGATATTCTTCTTCATCGGCGCGCCGCTGGGCTCGATAATCCGCAAAGGCGGCCTCGGCACGCCGCTGGTAATCTCCGTATTGCTGTTCATCTTCTACTACATAATCGACAACACGGGCTACAAGATGGCCCGCGACGGAAAAATCGAAGTATGGGCCGGCATCTGGCTCAGCTCGGCGGTGCTCCTTCCGCTCGGCATCTTCTTCACCACAAAGGCGATGAACGATTCGGCGGTGTTCAACATCGACGCGTACCGCAACGCATGGCGCCGACTGCGCGGCACCCTCCGCCGCGAGCTTGAAGTCAAGGAATTCACGCTCAACGAGGTGGAACCGGCCCGCGCCATCGAGATGCTGACGCGCCTGCAGGAGGCATGCCGCCATCTGCGCCGCGCCTACCGCGACATGAATCTCGGCAAGCGCCTCTACTATCTGGTGCGTAAATTCCCGGAGCGCGACAAGGCCCAGGCCGTACTCAACGATACGGTCGACTATCTCGCCAACTCGCGCCGGAAAAACATCATCGACGCCGTCAACATGTATCCCTTCCAGCTTACGGTGCGCACCGTGCGCGATGCCATGAGGGTGAACAGCCACCTCATTAATTTGTTTCAACAGCAGGAAGCCGCCGATGCGGTCTCCGGAACCAACGACAACCAAACACCTGATGAATAACGATATGGCCGACAAAACATCCACCGACACGATTGTTCTCGATTCCATCGAAAGCGCACTCGCCGACTTTGCCGAAGGCAAAATGGTGATTGTAGTCGACGACGAAGACCGCGAAAATGAAGGCGATCTCATCGTGGCCGCCGAAAAGATTACTCCCGAGCAGGTGAACTTCATGCTCAAGAACGCACGCGGAGTGCTCTGCGCACCGCTAAGCCTTGAGCGCTGCCGCCAGCTGAATCTCATGCCGATGGTCGAGAACAACACCTCGATGCTCGGAACGCCCTTCACCGTGAGCATCGACCTGCTTGAAGGGTGCACTACCGGAGTCTCCTCCCACGACCGCTGCGCAACCATCCGCGCGCTGGCCGACCCGGAGGCGAAGCCCGAATGGTTCGGCCGTCCGGGCCACATCAACCCGCTCTACGCCCAGGACCAGGGAGTGCTCCGCCGCTCGGGCCACACAGAAGCGGCCATTGATCTGGCCCGTCTCGCGGGGCTGCGCCCCGCCGCGGCACTCATGGAGATAATGAGCTCCGACGGCTCGATGGCGCGCCTCCCCGAGCTTCGCAAGCGCGCCGACGAGTGGGGTCTGAAACTGATCAGCATACGCGACCTGATAGCCTACCGCCTGCGCAACGAATCGCTCGTGGAAGTCGGCGAGAAGGTTCACCTCCCGACCAAGTGGGGCGATTTCATGCTCATCCCCTTCCGGCAGAAAAGCAACGGCCTGGAGCATATCGCCATCATAAAAGGCGACGTAAACACCCCGGAACCGGTGCTGGTGCGCGTACACTCATCCTGCGCTACGGGCGACATCTTCGGCTCCATGCGCTGCGATTGCGGCGACCAACTCCACACGGCCATGCAGATGATTGAGAAAGAGGGCCGCGGTGCCGTGGTATATCTCAGTCAGGAAGGCCGCGGCATCGGTCTGATGGACAAAATAAAAGCCTACAAGCTCCAGGAGCAGGGTATGGATACCGTGGAGGCCAACCTCCACCTCGGCCATAAAGCCGACGAGCGCGACTACGGCGTCGGCGCCCAGATTCTACATCATCTCGGCATACGCAAGATGCGCCTGATGACCAATAATCCCACCAAGCGCATCGGTCTGAGCGGCTACGGGCTGGAAATCGTGGAGAACGTACCCATAGAAGTCGCACCCAACGACTACGACCGCTTCTACATGTCGACCAAGAAACACCGCATGGGCCACGACCTTCATCAGGTCGACTGAGACGGCCATCGCCGCCTCACGGCGGAGGCAGCTCTCACTTCCGAACATTGAAATACTGAACACGAAACGATATACAGCGGCCGGACGGCCCGTCGCGGGCCACGCTCCCACATTGGAGCGTGAGCGTGAGGAAAGTCCGGGCAACGAAGAGCACCATCCTTCCTAACAGAAAGGCACGGGCAACCGTGCAGGCAACGTGACAGAAAACAACCGCCCCACTTATGGCGGGGAAGCCTCTTCCCTGAAGAGGCGCCACCACCCCACCGGGGTAAGGGTGAAAAGGCGGGGTAAGAGCCCACCGGGCGCCATCGCGAGTTGGCGCGCCGCACGGTCTGATGGGTTGCAAGGTCAAGTATACCGGCAGTGGAGCGCTGCTCCGGCCCCTGAGGCCGGCTGCTCCGAATGGGCTGCTCGCCCATTTGCCGGGGGGTAGACCGCTTTAGCCCGCGGGCAACCGCGCGGCATAGATAAATGACGGGCCGACACGGCGTCGGATTGCCATCGCGCAATCCCCCGACCACGAAAAACGAGAAAATAGTGTCGACATAACCCGGCTTACAGTCCGGCCGCTTTTTCACACCCGAGGGGGTCGCGCCTCCGGCACCATGCCGGCGACGCGGCCCCCTCGCTGTATCTCCGCGCCGACAAATTGTTCTTGCTCACAGGAGTACGGATTGCCGAGGGGCGCACCCACGGCTTTATGAGGGCGTTTTCGCTAATATGAAATCTTTTTATCATCCGAAATCTAACCAAATGCTTGCGGCCGTTGTTATATTCTCGAAAGCAACCGTACGGAGCATGGATTTGAGCGTGGAAGTACGGATGCTGCAACGGATTTAAACATCAAAATATAAAACGACTAAATAATTGATACTATGAACACCGCTCCTCTGAAAGGCATTAAGGTTGTTGACTTCACCAACGTACAGTCCGGTCCTTCCTGCACGCAGATGCTCGCATGGCTCGGCGCCGAAGTTGTAAAAATCGAACGTCCCGGATCGGGCGACGCAACGCGTAACGAACTTCAGTTCGACCCCGACTGCCCGAGCTACTATTTCCTGCAGCTCAACAGCGACAAGAAATCGCTCACACTCGACGCCGCCACTCCCGACGGCAAGGAGATTCTGACAAAACTGATTAAGGGCGCAGACATATTCGTGGAAAACCTCCACCCGGGCGCCATGGATAAGCTCGGATTCAGCTGGGAGGCCGTCCACGCCCTCAACCCGCGCTGTATCTACGGCACCATCAAGGGCTTCCCTCCCACATCGAAATACAAAGACCTCAAGGCCTACGAGCCTATCGCACAGGTAACGGCCGCAGCCGCCACTACCACCGGATGGTATTCAGGCGACTACAACATTCCTACCCAAAGCGGCGCAGCCCTGGGCGATTCGAACACCGGCATGCACATGCTTATCGGTCTGCTGGCAGCCCTGCAGCTGCGCAACCAGACCGGCGAGGGCACCTACGTATACCAGTCGATGCACAATGCCTGCCTCAACCTCTGCCGTATCAAGACGCGCGACCAGCTCACACTCGACAAGATTGGCTACCTCACCCAGTACATGCAGTACCCCAACGAAAAGTTCCCCGACTACGTTCCGCGTTCGGGCAACACCGAGGGTTCGGGCGTGCTCGGCTGGACCTACAAGTGCAAAGGATGGCAGACCGACCCCAACGACTACTGCTACATAATCTTCCAGCGTGGCGCCAAGGACTTTGAGAAAGCCTGTCAGGCCTTCGGCTTCGAGGATTGGCTCACCAACCCCGACTTCAACACCGCCGACGCACGCGACCGCCACAAACAGCAGCTCATCGACCGCGTACAGGCCTGGGCTCTCCAGTTCGACAAATACGAAATCGTAGAAAAGCTGGCACCCTTTGGCGTTCCCTGCGCTCCGGTACTCAACACCAAGGAAATCATGGACGACCAGACTCTTTACGACGGCAACACCCTCGTGAAAATCAACCAGGGCGGCAAGGTCGGCGAATTCGTAACGGTTGGATGCCCCTTCACCATCTCGGGCTACACCCCGACCTACGGGCCGTGTCCTACGCTGGGCGGCAACAACGACGAAGTGCTCAAGAGCCTCGGTTATACCGAAGAGCAGATTCAGCAGTTCGCTAAGAACGGCACCACCGAGCCTCTGCCCAACGGCCAGATGTAAGCGGTATTCCATCCGCGCCGGCCTGAAGAGAATGCCGGCACGACAATATAAAATATAATCTGTGAAATGACCTGCCGGGGAATGGAACTCCCCCGAAGCCGACGCCCGAGCGAGGGCAACGCGGTTTTCCCCGGAATCTTCGAATATAGTTTTTAGTTGTTAGTTTTTGGTTGTCGGCCGAGGTAACTCGGAACCGAGTTACCGAGGCCTGACAACTAAAAACTATCAGAAAACATCCCAAGGGGCCACCCCCCTTCCAACATATCAACCAAACCTACAACCGAAGCGCCGGCCTCAACGCAATCACTATTCCGGCCGGCGCTTCATCAACTTTCAACTATAAGCTATGCAGAACACTCCTTCCACACCGGCCAATACTACATGCAACTGCCAGCAGCCCGCTCCGAAGTATCCCGAGCAGGTTACAGGCATGTACGTTCTGGCACGCGCCCTTAAAAATATCGGCATCAAGAACGTCTACGGCCTTGTAGGCATCCCCATCACCGAGGCTGCCTATATGGTCCAGGGTCAGGGCATCCGTTTCGTAGGCTTCCGCCACGAGCAGCAGGCCGGCATGGCCGCCGCCACCGAGGGATACCTTACGAAGACCCCGGGCGTGCTTATGACGGTATCGTCGCTCGGCTTCCTCAACGGACTGACGGCAACGGCCAACGCCACCGTAAACTGCTACCCGATGATTCAGATTTCGGGAGCCTCCGACCCCACGATGGTCGACATGAACATGGGCACCTACGAGCAGCTCGACCAGTTCAACACCGCAAAGCCTCTGGTCAAAGCCGCTTTCCGCTGCAGTAAAGCCGATGACATTCCTTCGGCCGTAGCACGCGCATATCGCGTGGCCGTATCCGGTCGCCCCGGCGGCGTCTACATCGACATGACCACTCCGGCTCTCGGTCAGGTGATGAACCGTGAGGACGCCGACAAGCTTTTCTATGAACCCGTCGATATCTACTCACCCGTAGCCCCCAACCAGGCTTCGGTAGAACGCGCCGCCGACATTCTGGCCGCCGCAAAACATCCTGCCATCCTTCTGGGCAAAGGCGCGGCCTACGCCCAGATCGACGACAAAATCAAGGACCTCATCGAGACCTACAGCATCCCCTACCTCCCCATGTCGATGGCCAAGGGCCTGATGCCCGACGACGGGCCGCTGAGTGCCCTCTCATGCCGCTCTACAATCATGAAGGAGGCCGACGTTGTAATGGTGGTAGGCGCACGCCTCAACTGGATGCTCTCGTTCGGACGCGGCAAGTGGAATCCCGCCACGAAGTTTATCCAGCTCGACGTGGCTCCTGAGGAAATCGACGTGAACGTTCCCATCGCCGCTCCCGTGGTGGGCGACCTCGGACTCTCGCTCGACGCAATCCTCGCCGCCATGAAGACGCGCAAAATGAGCGCCGATCCGGCATGGGTTCCCGCCCTGCAGGCGGAAACCAAGGCAAAAGGCGTAAAATTCCAGGAGCGTCTGACCGCCAACAAGACTGCGATGCCGATGGACCACTGGACTGCTCTTGGCGTAATCAAACCTCACATCGAAGGCAATCCCGACATCATCCTCGTAAATGAAGGTGCCAACACCCTCGACGATACCCGCGACGCCATCAACATGAGTCTGCCGCGCCACCGCGTGGACTGCGCCACATGGGCAATCATGGGTATGGGCATGGGCTCGATGGTCGGAGCTGCCGTGGCGACCGGCAAACAGGTTGTCGCCATCGAAGGCGACTCTGCGTTCGGCTTCTCGGGCATGGACTTCTCCACGGCATGCCGCTTCCAGCTTCCCGTCACCGTAGTCATATTCAACAACGGCGGCATCTACAACGGAATCGGCAAGCCTATGGACAATACCAACGACCCGGCCCCGACCACTCTCGACATCAACGCCCGCTACGACAAAATCGCCGAAGCATTCGGCGCGCAGGCCTACTACGTGCAGACACCTGAAGAGCTCGACAAGGCCCTTACCGAAGCTATCGCCTCGAAGAAACCCGCGCTGATCGATGTACAGCTCGCTGCCGATTCGGGTAAGGAAAGCGGCCACATAGGTTATCTCAACCCGGCCCCTCTGCAGCAGATTACAGTATGACTTCCCTACACTCTCAACCTACCGCCGGGCTCCGGCCGACACGCCGGAGCCACGGCGGCTCTTCACTTTCAACTAAAAACTAACTTCAAGACAACAGGATTATGCTACACATCATCATCTACGCGATTGTCCCGATATTCGTTGTAATGATCGCCGGATTCATCGCAGGGAAAAAGGGTGCGTTCAGCGGCAAGGATGCGAAAGCCTTCAATAAGGTTGTGCTCGATTTCGCATTGCCGGCAGCCCTTTTCGTTTCGATTGTCGATGCAAGCCGTGAGATGCTCGTGCGCGATATCAAGCTATCGCTGATTTCGCTTGTCGGCATCATGGTCTGCTTCATGATTGTCTATTTCATCTACGCCAAGTGTTTCAAAGACACCAACAAGGCCGACGGCGCCATAATGGCCCTCGTATGTGGTTCGCCTACTATCGGCTTCCTCGGCTTTGCCGTGCTGGAGCCTATTTTCGGCACAACCCCCTATGTGGCTCTCGTGGTAGCCATAGTCGGTATCGTGGTCAACGCAGTAGGCATCCCCGTAGGCCTCTCGCTGCTCAATTCCGCCAACGAGAAGCTCAAACCGCTCCCTGCCGGAGCCAAGAAGCCATCGGCATGGGGTCCGGTGATTCACGCTCTCGAGCAGCCGGTGGCATGGGCTCCTATCCTTGCCGTAATCTGGGTGATTGTCGGACTTCCCTGGCCGAAATGGGCGAGCCCGTCGTTCGACCTCATCAAGGGGGCGAACGCCTCGATGGCCGTATTTGCTGCAGGCGTAACGCTGTCGGCAGTCAAGGTGACCGTCAACTGGCAGGCAGTTCTGGGTGTTATCCTCAAGCTGTTCATGATGCCGGCATTCGTGCTTGCTCTGGGTCTGATCTTCCACATGGATCTTCTCAACCTCAAGATGCTTGTGGTGGCCTGCACACTTCCTCCTGCCTTCTCGGGCATCATCATCGCCTCGGAATACGACACTTACGTGGCTACTTCGACCTCCTCGCTCGCGCTCAACATGATAGTATTCATCGGAGCGCTCCCGCTCTGGATCTGGCTCACCGAAGTGTTCTACCACATGTTCTTAGGCTGACGCCACGTCGACCGTCGGACACTGTTCCCTTTATAACTCTATAGTTCTTCCGACTCCGGGCCGCTCTCCCTGCTCACACCGCAGTGGGCGGTCCGGCTCTTTTACGAATCACACTATGACCAGACAGATAATGGACGGCTGTACGGCCGCCACCCACATAGCCTACGCACTGAGCGACGTGGCAACCATCTACCCCATCACACCCGTGGCCTCTATGGGCGAGATTGCCCAGAAATGGGGTATGAAGGGACGTAAGAACTACATGGGAGTGCCTATGCGCGTCGAGGAACTCGAAAGCGAGCTTGGCGCTGCCGGAGCCTGCCACGGCGCTCTGGCCGCAGGGTCGCTCGCGACGACGTTCACCAATTCGCAGGGGCTCATGCTGATGCTCCCCAACATGTTCAAGATGGCCGGAAATATGGTTCCGGCAGTATTCCACGTCGGCGCCCGCTCGCTCGCCACCCATGCACTGAGTATCTTCGGCGACCACAGCGACGTGATGGCCACGCGAACCACCGGCTTCTCCATCCTCGCCTCGGCGTCCGTGCAGGAGACAATGGATCTCGCCCTTGTAGCCCATCTGGCAGCCATTGAGGGGAGCATGCCGGTGCTTCACTTCTTCGACGGCTGGCGCACCTCGGGCCAGATGGCCACAATCGACGTTATCGACTACGAGACAATATGGCCGCTGATCGACCGCGAGGCGATAGGGCGATTCCGTGCTATGGCTCTGAACCCGGACCACCCCACCCTGCGCGGGTCGGCCCAGAATCCCGACGTATATTTCCAGAACGTCGAGGCCTCCAATCCATCCTACATGGCATTCCCCACAATCGTGCAGGGAGTGATGGACCGCGTGGCCAAAGCTACCGGACGCCAATACCACCTCTTCGATTATGTCGGCGCGCCCGATGCCGAGGTGGTGCTCGTATCGATGGCTTCGAGCTGCGAGGTAATCGAGCAAACCGTGGCCGACCTCAACCGGCGCGGCTACCGTGTGGGACAAATCAAAGTGCGCCTCTACCGCCCCTTCAGTTCGGCCGACCTCGTGGCGGCGATTCCACCTACGACCCGCACCATCGTTACGCTCGACCGTACCAGGGAGGCCGGAGCCGAGGGCGAACCGCTATTCAAGGATGTGGCCACGGCGCTGATGACCCACCGCTTCGGCAATGTCCGCATAATAGGCGGCCGCTACGGCCTTTCGAGCAAGGATTTTTCGCCCGCAATGGTGAAGGCCGTGGTCGACGAGGCTCTTTCTCCTACTCCGCGGCAGTTTTTCACCGTCGGCATCACCGACGATGTAACCCGGCTCTCGCTTGATGTCGACACGACTTACCGCCTTTCCGACAAGGCTATGCACCAGGCCATATTTTTCGGCATGGGTTCCGACGGTACCGTGGGCGCCACAAAGCAGGCGGCCGGCATAATCGGCGATACCGAAGGTCTATACGCGCAGGCGTTCTTCACATATTCGGCAAAAAAATCCGGCGGCTATACCACCTCGGAACTCCGTATCGCTCCGGAACCAATTCATGCCGAATATACCATTGAGAATGCCGACTATGTGGGTTGCAACAAGAACACATATGTAGACCGCTTCCGCCTCGTGGACCGTCTGCGCGACGGGGGTACCCTCGTGCTCAACTGCGCGTGGACCGACGAGGAGATGTCGACGCGCCTTCCCGCCACCCTGCGGCGCGCCATCGCGCAACGCAATATAGCCTTTTACGCCATCGACGCCCAGGCGATAGCCGCCCGCTTCGGCCTCGGCGTAAGGGTGAATATGATTATGGAGACCGTTTACCTCCATCTCTCCGGCCTCATTCCGTTCGATACGGCAATCGCCCAGCTCAAGCAGAAAATCACCGAAACCTACATCCACGAAGGCGAGGCTGACGTAAATGCCAACATCCAGGCTGTGGACGCAGCCCTGCAGGGTCTGCGCCGTGTGGCCGTTCCGCCCGAGTGGGCCAGCGCCACGGATACCGATGCGCTCAAGGCTGCCGTCTATGCCCCGCAGACCGGCAACCGGCTGCTCTCAACCGTGGACTTCTTCCACAAAATCTCGCAACCGTGTATACGCCTGGAAGGAAACGAGCTGCCCGTATCTGCCTTCACGGCCAACGGTACGATGCCGATGGGAACCACGGCCTTCGAGAAGCGCCGGATTGCCATCGATGTGCCTGAATGGGATTTCTCGAAGTGCGTGCAGTGCACAGAGTGTTCGCTTGTCTGCCCTCACGCCGCCATACGCCCCTACTTGCTCTCCGACGCAGAACTGGAAGCCGCTCCCGCAGGTCTCACCACCCGACCTGCCACGGCCAAAGGAACGGAAGGCTACCACTTCCGCATCCAGGTCTACTCCGAGGACTGCACGGGATGCTCTTCGTGCGCGATAATCTGTCCGGGCCACGCCCTGACAATGAAGCCGATTGCCACACAGCTTCCGTTGCAGATTCCGCTGCTCGAATACTGCGAGACAAAAGTCTCCGACAAACAGCCGCCGGTAGAACGCTTCACAATCAATGGCTCACAGTTCCACCAGCCTCTGCTTGAGTTCTCGGGCTGTTGCGCCGGCTGCGGCGAGTCGCCATACGTGAAACTGCTCACGCAGCTTTTCGGTGAACGGCTACTGATTGCCAACGCCACCGGATGCTCCTCGGTATGGGGCGCCAACTACCCCAGCAACGCCTACTGCTCGCGCCGGCTCGACGGCCGCGGCCCGGCGTGGGGCAATTCGCTCTTCGAGGACAATGCCGAATACGGCTACGGCATGGCCCTGAGCCTGCGACAGCGCCGCGAGGCCGTCGGAGCCGCTGTAGCCGAGGCTCTCGCCGACACGTCGCTCCCGAAGCCGGTCGCCGACGCCTTGCGCGCCTGGACCGCCGCGGCATCTGACCCCGAAGGCTCCTACAGCGCCGGACAGGAAGTAACCCGTCAGCTCGCCGCTCTCCCGGCTGAACGAATCGCCGACGGACCTCTCGCCATTATCCACGCCAATGAGGATGTGCTCGGCAAGAAATCCGTATGGGCTATAGGCGGCGACGGATGGGCGTACGATATCGGATTCGCCGGACTCGACCATGTGCTCGCCTCGGGCGAAGACATCAATCTGCTGGTAATGGATACCGAGTGCTATGCCAACACTGGCGGTCAGACATCGAAAGCCACGCCGCTCGGGGCGGTCACCAAGTACTCCCCCGCCGGCAAGCGGACATTCAAGAAGGACCTCGGACGCATGATGATGACCTACGGGACGGTCTACGTTGCCTCCGTAGCTCTCGGAGCAGACTATCAGCACACAATCGACGCGCTGCGGGAGGCCGAAGCCTATCCCGGACCCTCGATAGTGATATGCTATTGCCCCTGCATCAACCACGGCATCCGCAAAGGGCTCGGACACTCGATTGTAGAGGAGCGCGAAGCGGTGGAGCAGGGCTACTGGCCGGTGTACCGCTTCAATCCGGCAATTCCCGGTCCGGACGGACGCCCGACACTTACCGACGATTCGCCTGCAGCCTCCACGCTGACTCTCGACGGCCTCAATGCCTTCCTCGACGGTGAGGACCGCTACGCCGATATCCGCCTCGTGGCTCCCGCCGACGCCAAGCGCCTACGTCAGAAACTGTCGGACCGCACTCGCCTGATCAATATCATTATCCGCGGTCTGGCAGCTCCGGCCAAAGCCTGAAATTGCAACCTTACATAACGACAGAAGGGTGCCGCATTCAAAGTGCGGCACCCTCCCGATATATTAGGGCGTTATAATCAGTATACGAGCTCGAAGTCGTCGAGATACATCACGGAGTCGCCTCCGGCGAAGTAATCACCACCCTTCGAAGCCGAACAGGTTATGATGATGTTCGAAGCCTTGAGGTCGGTGCGCGTGTATGAGATGGGAATCTCTACCATTACGAGGTCGCTGCCGGCGGTAGTCTCGGTGAAAATCTTCTCGCCGTAGCCGATTACGTTGCTGTCGGTCTTGTGGAAGAGTTCGGCGCCTTTGGTCTTGACGACAACAGGCCAGGAAGTGCCTTCGGCTTCCTTGGTGGAACCGTCGACGATGGCCACGTAGATGATGCCCTTGTCAGGCTGCCCTTTCACGATGTCGGAAACATTGGGGTTGTCGTATTCGACGGTGCCGGGGGTGTAATGAACCCAGACGCGGAGTGCAGTCGGGCGCGAGGTGAACGGACGTCCCCAACCGAGTATGCCGTCGGTTCCGTCGGTCTTGAGATATTTGCCCACGAAAAGGTTGCCTGCGGCGAACTTGCCAAGAGAGCCTACGCCGACAAACTGGCTGCAGAGCTTGGCCGAGTACTGGCCGGAGTGAACCTTGTCGGTAGCCTGCTGAGTTACTTCCTTGCTCATAGTGGCCGAGCCGTGGTTACCGCTGTCCCAGAACATATCGGCCTCGCTTGAGGCGGGAATCAGCACATTCTTACGGTCGTTCATACACTTGGCGCTGGTCCATTCCTCCAGACTTGCGTTCTTGAGCTGAAGAGCTTCCTCGGTGGTGAAGCGGGCGATGGAAGATTCGAAGCCGATGCATACGGCCTGATACTCGTAGGTCGTTCCGGGTTTGAGATCCGTGAGCACTGCCGAATAGTTCGAGCCGACTGCGGGAGCCCTGCGGGCGGCGCGACGACGGGCGCCCGACTGTCCGGCACCGGCTGCCACGAAGCTCCACTGCTGGGTTCCGGCCTCGCGGTAGTTGAAGCCGTGGTTCTCGATGCCGTCCTTAAGTACGGTGCCGGTAATCGTGGCCTGGGTGGCCCATACGGCAGGCGAGGCGGCGGGGAGTTCTACGGTCTGCACGCTTGCGTCGGTGAGGATGACCTTCATCACGGCCACGCCCGTGCGCCCGTTGGCGTCGGTGGCGCGGATAGTGATTTCATGCTCGCCGTTGGGGAGTAGGTTCATGAATGCCTCGTCGAATACGAGTTTCATCTCCTCGAATTCGGGATTGGTGGCCTCGCCGGTGTGCTTCTGGTGGATGTAGCTGAAGCCGTGTGCGGCAAGAGCGTCGGCCACCGAGGGTTGCATTCCGAAGATTTCGAAGTCGTTTCCACCGATGCCGAGCGCATCGAAGCCCGTCGGGCAGCTGATTTCAACGGCCTTGAGGGCGCAGACGCTCTGAATCCAGAGCTTGCGGGTCTCGAGTTTGCCGGCCTCGCCCACTACGGGAGTGGCAAGGTCGAAGCCGATGCCGCTGATTACGGGAGCCGACTCGATGAGGATATGGTCCTCGACTACGATTTCGCTCTCGTCGACCACAATCTGGAAGAGCCCGGCACCGATGGGATCCTGGCCGCCACCATTGTTGTATACAATCTTGAGCTTGTACTTGTAGCCGGGCCGGGCATTCTCTATCACGTCCTCGTACTTCACGTCGGAGCCGTCGACGGTCTTGGCAGTGAAGGTGTAGGCGATGTTCTTATCGTAGGAAGGCATCATGAAGTAGCCGGGAGTTCTCTCCATATCCAAGCCCTCGAAGGTAAGCGTACCGCGCTTATGACCGGCTGTTACCGAAGGTGTGACCAGCAGATCCTTAACTTCGTCGTCGTATTCCACCTCAACCACAACGTTGGAGATTTTCAGTTCGAGGTCGATCTGTATGGTCTGGCCTTTGGAGATGGTGAACGGCTCGCGGGCCTTGAAGTACTTCTTGTCGAACGAGGCCGAAACGGAGTCGCCCGTCCATGCCTCGGCGATGTAGTTGTCGGAATTCAGCCAGATACCCTCGGCGGGCACCTGCCCTACGCCGTCGAACTTGCGCACGAGTCCTTTGCTGTTGGAGATCCAGATAAGGGTCTTGGCGGCAAGCTCGTCGCTTGCCACGCCGCCAGCGCGTGAGGGGGCCTTCTTACCACCGGTGGTTACGGTGCCGCTCACGTCGTTGTTGAGCATCGGACGGATGAGCACGCGGCCCTGGCCGTCGTCCGGCGAATCATAGTTTATTTCGTCGCTGCAACCGCTGAACGTCAGCATGGCCGCGAATGCGGCTGCAAGCGAAATTAATGCTTTGTTTTTCATCTGTTCAGTAGTTTGCGGGGTTATACACGGATAAGGAGAACCATTGTCTTTACAAGACCTTTGGAATCGGTCACGGTGATTTCAAACTTATGGTCGCCCTCCTCGAAAATCAGCGGGATGAACTTGGTGATGTTGAACTGGAGGTCGTGAGCGCCATTCACCTCGTCGGCACTCGGGAAGCCGAGTCCTGCAAGACCTTCGGCATACTCGCCCGGATCGGCGAGGTCGAACTGGCTTGTCAGGCCGATGCCGCTGAGCATATCTTCGGTAAGGAAGTCGGAGATAATCTTCACCTTGAGCGACTTCACGCCGTTTTCGCTGTGGATATCGACCACAGCCGGCTTCAGACCCTCCTCTTCGCCGAATTCCTCGGCCATGTTTGCGCCTTCGAGGTCGAGTGTCGAGCTGCTGAAGGTGATGGCCTTGTCATCGGGGTCATCGGGTTTGGGGTCATCGCCGCCCTCTTCCTGACCGGGACGGCCGCTATCGTCAATGACATCCTCTTTGCTGCTTACGGTGCCGTCAACTTCATAAGTTGTAACACCGCAGTCAACCATAACACCTTCACCCTCGGGAATTTCGATATTACCGGTCTCGTCGGCGGGAGGATTGGGGTTGATTCGCAGGGCGAACTTCACGAGACGGTGCTGTCCGGGCTGTATGTCCTTGAGCACGTGGGTGAAATCCTCGCGGGCGCCGCTTACGGTGCCTTCAAAGTGAACTTTCATTGTCGAAAGGCCTTCGGTGTATGCGAAATAGCCCGAGCGGGTCTCATCGGGAGCAAATTCGAGGTCTACGCCAGGTTCGCCTGTGAAAGTAATCTTCACATCGCCAGCCGATGCCTTCTTAAGGGCTTCAGTAACTTCAATCGAGACGCGTACGTTGGCCAGAGTGCAGACGATGGGGTCGACGTCGGTAACATCGTTGGCTTTGATCTGGAACTGCTGTTCGCCGGCGTAGTAGGGTTTCTCCCATTCCACGGGCTGGGGGTTGTGCGATTTCACGCGCACGGTGTAGGTACCAACGGCGAAGGTAGGTGCCGGAGGCATCGTGGCGTAGGTCCAGGAAGCTACTTTCGAGCCGTCTGACTTTACAACCTCGACGATAAACGGGCTGAGGTCGGTGACGGCACGAGATTCGGGCGCCTTCGCTCCCTGAGCATCCTCTTTCTCTGCCTCATAGGTGTTGACCGAGGCGAGGATGCTTGCAGTGTTGAGCGTACCCTTCTCTTCTTCTGCCAGGTCGTTGGTCCAGGTGTCGGAGCAGGAGGTAAGCCCTGCGAAGGCGGCAGCGGCCACGACGGCCAATGAAATTATATCGGTTTTCATATCAGATAGTCGGAGTTAAGATTAGTAAGTCAGCTCGATGTCGTCGATATAGAGGAGCGAGCCCTCGTATTTGCCGTCGCTGAGGTTGCCGAAACCGGGTTTTGTCAGGTTATCGTTGCTGATGGTCTGGCAGGCAGGGTTATTTGACGAGCGGAAAGTCACGCAGATTGTAGCAGCCTTGGCGCTTCCGGCAGCATAATCAAGAGCAAATGTGTGCTGTGTATAGTTGCCTACGGCATTAAGATTGCTCTTTCCTTCAGCAATGACGTTGCCATTGGCATCCTTTATCTGGACCTCAGCATAACCGTAATCGGCGCTGTTGCGAGGTGAGTATTTATACCAGAATTTGAGCGCGGAGGGACGGCTGGCAAATGAATAACCATATGTGGGTTCGCCGCTCGCGGGAGTAGTGCCGAGATGAAGCGAGCCTACAGTAAGATTTTTGGCATTCATACCGCCGTTGGCGTCGCTATAGCCCCACCCGATAGTCTTTACAACTGCCGCATATGCGCCGGAGTGCTTATCGTCGGTGCGGTCGGTGCCGGAACGGGCCACATAGGCACAACCGTCGTGTTTAAAAGCATTCGTGCCGCTGCCACCTGCCGATGTCGTGATAAGGTTCATACTGCCCCAAGGAGTGGTTTCTGCCGGGCCGAGATAACTTTTCCACCAATAGTCAGAGCCTCCGGGCTGAATCTCCCAAGTCTCCATATCGGAATATGGAAGCTGGGGAGCTGCCTCGGTTGTGAAGACTGCGGGAGAACAGAACTTTCCGCCCTGCATGGCCTTTAGATAATATGTCGTAGCGGGCTTTAGATTATCGATGCGGATGGTCGAGCCGGTGGGCGTCACGTCGACCTTCGAATAGTTGGCGTCGTCGGTCGAGAGGTAGAAGGTGGTCGAGCTCATGTCGGCCGAAGCGTCGGAGCCGTCGTTATGGCCGAGCGAACCGATAGCGTAGGTGGCAAACGCCCCAGCGCCGTCGAAGCTCACGTTATGGTTGGGCTCTGTACGCTTAACCTCGATTTCTCCGGTCGATAGAGAGCCCGACGTGCATTGGAAAACGATGTCGCCCTTGGCGGGAATTTCCACAACTACAGTATATTGCCCTTCGCCGGCAGGAGTGATGCTGCTGATTGTGGCGTTGCTCCATGTGCCGCGAGCGTTCTTAAGCCTTACCTGAAGTGCCGTCTCGGCATCGTTGCCGTTGTAGGCAAGTGTGAAGGAAAGGGTCTCTTCGTCGACGTAGAGCGTCCGTGTGGACACCACGCTCATCTGAAGCTTCTCTACCTCGACGGTAAGCGTAAGAGGTTCGCTGACTTTGGCGTATTTGTCTTTGGCCACGAGGGTGAATGTGGAGGTGTTGTCTCCGCCTTCAACGTAGGTAAGCTGCGGAATCAGTTCGGTAAAGTCGGCGATGGCCATCTGGCTCTTGATACCTGTGAAGCCATACTCCTTGAAGCCGAGGTTGCCCATCACGGCGAGGTCGGTAGGCTGAGCCGAAGCGAAATCTACGCTCGAGGGGAAACGCTGCGTGTAAAGGCTTTCAGAGCTGGTGGTGAGCACGCCCGTGGCTACCTCGCCATAGGCAGTGGCAACCATGCGGACCTTGTCGGCTGCGGCATGCGAGCCCTCAACCACTTTGAGCGTCTCGCCCGGGGTAAAGCCAACCGCGGCCAGCGTCGGAGCGGGAGCCATGAGCACCTGGTCGGATATGTCGATGGGAACCTCTTCCTCCACGAGGTCGGAGTTGAAGGTTATGTTGAGCGTGCCGGAGCCGGCGTCGATGTCGAGCGTCACCACATAGTGGTGGCGAGCCTCGGCCTCGAACGAAGCGGCGGCAAGCTTGGCACTGAGGCCGTTAGGTTTGGTTACGTTGGCAAAGACCTCCACATGGCCGGTCTCGACGTAGGCAGCGCGGGTCTCGTCGGCCGTAAACTCGATGGAAGCGGCTTTGGGGGTCTGCACCTCGGTGGAGTATTTAGTGAAATACCCCTTGAACTCGTCGGTATAAACGATGCTCACCATGGCGTTGGCCAGACGTGCCGTAACAGAAACCGGCGTAGTCTGGTTCTCGCGGATGCTGAGCTGCGTCATTCCATAATAATAAGGACTGTCGAAACCCTCCTGGCCTTTGGTGCCATAAGTAGCCTCAAACTCGTAGGCGCCTACGGGGAAATCCTGAGCGGGGTCGAAATCGGCGAGTGAGCTCCACGTCTGCACGAAGCTGCCCGAAGTGGAGCGCAACGTCAGGCTGAGGTCGGCGGCAGTAATCTGCTTGGCCTCGGGAGCACGCGAATCGCCGCGGGCGGGAGCGCCCTTGGGAGCGTTGGCGGGAGCGGCAACGTCGTGGCTCACATTGAGATCGAGCACGAGACGCCCCTGCTGGTCGCTTGTGGCGTCGAAAGTATCGCTACACGAGCTGGCGCCAACAAGCAGCGATGCCATAACGGCACAATTCAGTAAATGTCTCATCTTTTTTCAGATTATGTAATTACTATATTACTTTATCAGTTCTTAGAAAAGCCAGGAAAACCACTGACAATCAGAGTATCCATTGCAAAAGCATTCCATTGGCGGCAATGTACGCCACAAACCTGTTAAATTTTCAGAGCCCTTCGCTACGCATGGCAGCGCGGCAAGTGGGTTGCTTTGGCAGAGCCTACGGGAGTATACACACAAGGTCTAACTGGGTCAATATTCGGTCAGTGCCCTCTGATTATATGATATATCCATCTGAAAATCATTAGTTTCGGATCCCTAATCCATAGGAGAATCTCAAACCATCTTTCCATAAGCCTTTCATCACAAATTGCCACAAATGTACAAAATTTCCTCCATATATTTCTATTATTTTTGAAATATATTAACAAACCCACCCTTCCCTTCGTCCAACCGACCAACAAATTCCCCCAAAAAGCCACTCCCCCGCCAGTCCAAATCGTCAGTTAGGTAATCTCAGAACGTTATTTCCTGCTTCCAGTCAGTGAAACATTTGCAATGTAGCGCTTATTGCGACCGATTTTATCTAAGCCACTGGACATCAAATAGTAGGGATGCACCATGGTGCATCCGCCAATCCTGAAGCCCCCTAATTTGTCAAAGTTCGGATGCACCAGAGTGCATCCCTATGAGCTGACGTTCAGCCAATTAGATGGCATTATTAGCCAAGATGAAGGCAGCATTAGCCGAATTGCGGCCCGAGGACATAAAACAAATCGCAATAAAACAAGGTAATATCTTGATTTACTGCGATTTACATTTAGTCGGGGTGACAGGATTCGAACCTGCGACCACCTGGTCCCAAACCAGGTGCGCTACCGGACTGCGCTACGCCCCGAAGAGCTTCGATCCGACGGGCCGTCGGTCAAAGCGCTGCAAAGGTAAGAATAATTTTGCGTTCGCGCAACAACGACCGAAAATGAAATGAAAACGAAATATGGTGTGACATGCGTAAAATGAAAAATCGGGAAACCTGGAAAAAGATTTGCACGGTTTAGAAATAATGTATAATTTTGTCGCGTGAACCGGCACGTAGCCGACTCCAATTTAACAAAACCGATCCGGCAAAAGATGAAATGCATCCGCCACATAGCTTCGACATCCCCCATGCCATCCGGCATGGAGATGATGGCCATGGATATGTGCATGATGTGCTCCACATCGTGCCGGTAGGCTATGCATGAAATTTAATTAAACGTTTTATAGCAGCCCGGCACCCCGCAAAGGTGCCGGGCTCGTTTTTTAATCAGACACCGTATGGACTTCAGCAAACTACGCTTTGAAACGCGCCAGATCCACGCCGGACTGACGCCCGACGAACCGACCGGCTCGCGCGGCCTGGCAATCTACCCCACTGCCGCCTACCGTTTTTCAAGCTGCGAGTACGCAGCCAACCTCTTCGAGCTATCCCAGCCGGGCAATATCTACACACGCCTGCAGAATCCCACCACGACGGCCTACGAGACGCGCATCGCCGCACTCTACGGTGGTGTGGGGGCAGTAGCGACCTCATCGGGTATGTCGGCCATCCTCGTGGCCGTGACGATGCTCACCGGAGCGGGCGACAATATCGTCACGTCGCCATTCCTCTATGGTGGCACCTACAACCTGTTTCGCCACACCCTTCCGCGCCTCGGCATCGAGGTGCGCATCAGCGCTGAGGCGTCGCCCGAGGCTATCGGAGCGTTGACCGACGAGCGCACCAAGGCCATCTTCGCCGAGAGTATGGGCAACCCGACGTGTACGGTTCCAGACCTTGAGGGGATTGCCCGCGTGGCGGCCGCCTGCGGAGTTCCATTTATCGTCGACAACACGTTCGGAGCGGGAGGCTTCCTCTGCAACCCCCTGGAATGGGGAGCCAACATAATCTGCGACTCAGCCACCAAATGGATCAACGGCCACGGCACGGCTATGGGCGGCATAATCATCGACGGGGGTAACTTTGACTGGCGCAACGGCCGCTTCCCCAATATCGACGGCCCTTCCGAGGGATACCATGGCCTGAACCTCTGCGATGCCTTCGGCAACGCCGCCTTCATAGCAAAATGCCGGGTAGACGGTCTGCGCGACCTCGGCACCTGCCCGTCGGCATTCGATTCATACCTTATGGCTCTTGGTCTGGAAACTCTGTCGCTGCGCGCGTCGCACCAGGTGAAATCCGCACGCCGCATCGCCGAGTTCCTGCGCGACGCCCCCGAGGTGAAGAGCGTGAGCTACATCGGCTTCGCCGACAACCCCTGGCACGCCAACGCCGCCCGCTACTTCCGTTTCGACGGCGACGGTCCCGTAATCTCCGCCGAGCTGCAAGGTGATACCGACACCACCGCACGCTTTGTGGAGGCCCTGCAACTGGCCGCGCACATGACCATGATCGGCGACTCCATAACTGTGGTTACCCACCCGGCTTCCACCACCCACAAGCAGCTCTCCGCGTCCGACCTGATCAAAGCCGGCGTGACCCCTACCCTGCTGCGAATCTCCCCAGGACTCGAAGACCCGGAGGACATCATCGACGATTTCAAACAGGCCTTCCACCGCGCCGGACTATGCTGAATATCTACCGACATCCACGTCCGTTCACGCTCGAATGCGGCGCCGTTCTCCAGAATCTTGAGATAGCCTACCACACCTACGGGGAGCTCAACGAGCGAGGCGACAACGCCGTGTGGGTATGCCATGCCCTTACCGCCAACAGCGACGTGGCCGACTGGTGGCCCGGCACGGTGGTGCCGGGAGGATTCCTCGACCCTGCACGGCATTTCACCGTGTGCGCCAATATCATAGGTTCATGCTACGGGAGCACCGGGCCGCTCAGTACCGACCCTGCCACCGGGCGCCCTTACTACGACCGGTTCCCGCCGCTGACCATCCGCGACATGGCCCGCGCACTCGCCCTGCTGGCCGATGCCATCGGCATAAAGCGTATCGACACCCTCGTGGGCAGTTCCGTAGGCGGATTCCAGGCCCTGGAATGGGCGGCAGAGCAGCCCGAACGCTTCGGACGACTCGTGCTCATAGCCACCTCGGCCAAAGCCTCGCCCTGGACAATCGCCATCGACGAGACCCAGCGTATGGCCATTCTGGCCGACTCCACCTACGGCGCGCCACGTCCCGACGCCGCCAAAGCCGGACTGGAGGCGGCACGCGCCATCGGACTTCTCACCTACCGCGGCCCGCTGGGCTACAACGCAACCCAGCAGAACCGCCCCGCACCCAAAGGCGACGACGCTCCGGTGCGCCTGCACCGCGCCTGCACCTATCAGCGCCACCAGGGAGAAAAACTCAGCACACGCTTCAACGCCTATTCCTACAAAACCATCCTCGACGCCTTCGACACCCACGACATAGGCCGCGGACGCGGAGGCATGCAGAGTGCCCTCGACCGGCTGACGATGCCGGCGCTCGTGGTCGGCATAACTACCGACATCGTATTCACTCCCCCCGAGATGCAGGAGCTTGCCGGTCAGCTTCCCGATGCCGTCTACCGCGAAATCCGCTCGGAATTCGGCCACGACGGCTTCCTGGTAGAACACGGCCAGCTGAACGCCATACTCAACGACTTTATGAAACAACTCTGAATACACACATATATATTTATTATATAATATGAAAGAACTCAACATAGGCCTCTTCGGCCTCGGAACGGTAGGCAGCGGCATCTTCACGGTGCTGCAGCGCGCACGCAACTGCCACGCCCGCATCAGCCGCATCTGCGTGCGCTCGCTATCGAAGCCCCGCGCCGTAGAGGTCCCCGAAAATATCCTTACCGACAACCCGGCCGACATCCTCTCCGACCCCGACATCGACCTCGTGGTGGAGGTAATCGACAACGCCGAGGCCTCGTTTGCCATCGTCAGCGAAGCCATGCGCCGGGGCAAATCGGTGGTAAGCGGCAACAAAGCCATGATCGCACGCCACCTGCCTGAACTCATCGAGCTACAGCGCCAGACGGGCACCGCCCTGCTCTACGACGCCTCGGCCTGCGGGTCGATACCCGTGATCCGCAACCTCGAGGAGTATTACGACAACGATCTCCTTCTGGAAGTGAAGGGTATCCTCAACGGCTCGTCGAACTACATCCTCTCGCGCGTGTTCGACCACGGCGAGGACTATGGCGAGGCGCTCCGCCGCGCCCAGACGCTGGGATTCGCCGAAGCCAACCCGAGTTTCGACGTAAAGGGATTCGATTCGCTCTTCAAGCTGGTGATAATCACCGTACACGCCCTGGGGCGCTACGTAAGTCCCGACCGGGTGTTCACCTACGGCATCTCCACCCTGAGCGACTTCGACATCCACTACGCCCGCGAGAAAGGGGTGAAAATCAAGCTCGTGGCCCAGTGTGTGAAGCTCGACGAGGAAAAATTCACCATGTTCGTGATGCCCGAATTCGTGGCGCCCGGCAAATACATCTACAGCGTCGACGACGAATACAACGGTGTGGTAATCCGCGGCGAATGCTACGACCGCCAGTTCATGTTCGGCAAGGGAGCAGGGAGCTTGCCCACCGCCTCGTCGATACTCAGCGACGTAATGGCGCGCCACCACGACTACCGTTATGAATACAAGAAAGCCGGTCACGCGGGGCTGCCGGAATATACCGACGACGTGGAGCTGCGCGTCTACCTGCGCCACCCCGAGGCCGCGCTCCCTGCCGACCTGAAATTCTTGCGCGTCACCGAGAGCTATGTATCCGACCGCGGCTGCTACACGGTTGGCGACATCAGCCTCTCCACCCTGCGCGCATGCCGCTCGCTGGCCGAGCGCGACGACATCTTCCTATGCAACTTCCCGCGCTTTTATCTCGACCTCGACTAACAAAAAAAATGCCGCGACGGAGGCCGCGATTCAAATTAAATCGCTAACTTCGCGGGTGAAAAATCAATAATTAGGGGTGCTACCCCGCCGAGTGCTCCGGAGGGAGCCTTGGAAAGCCTTCCACAGAGGGAAAGGCGCCGCGGCGGGAGCTGAGATTATACCCTTCGAACCTGATCCGGGTAACGCCGGCGTAGAGAAAATTACATCAATGAGCAAGCAAAGCTTCACCCATGCCTCGCGGCTTATAGCCGCGTGCGCCGCCTTCACGGCGGTTTCGGGCGCTGCCACGGCCGCCGAAAGCGCTGTGGCAGCCGCCAGTAAAGACTTCAACACCTTTGCGGCCGATACGGCCACGACAAGGGGTGTGCACCTCCCCTCAGTGGAGGTAATCGCCAACCGCGCCACGGCCAAGACGCCCGTGGCATTCACCAACATCAGCAAGACTCAGCTCAGCCGCGAAAACGACGGCCGCGACGTGCCCTACCTCCTGCAGATGACCCCCTCGATGGTGGCCACCAGCGACGCAGGCGCGGGAATGGGCTACACATCTATGCGCGTGCGCGGCACCGACGGCACACGCATCAATGTGACTATCAACGGTGTGCCCATCAACAATCCCGAGAGCCACCGAGTATACTGGGTCAACATGCCCGACCTGGCGTCGAGCCTCAACTCCGTGCAGGTGCAGCGCGGCGTCGGCACGTCGACCAACGGCGCCGCCGCCTTCGGCGCGTCGATCAACATGCTCACCGACCTCCCAAGCGACGACGGCTACGCCGAACTGGCCGGTGCCTACGGGTCCTACGGCTCCCACCGCGAATCCATCCGCGTTGGCTCCGGCCTGTTGAAGGACCACTGGAGCTTCGACGCCCGCATCAGTCATCTGGGGTCCGACGGCTACATCGACCGCGCCTCGGTCGACCTATGGAGCTATTTCGGCCAAGCCGCTTACCGCAGCGCCAACACCACGGTGCGCCTTGTGGCCTTCGGCGGCAAGGAGGAGACGTACATGGCGTGGGACTACGCCTCGCTCGAGGATATGGAGCGCTACGGCCGCCGATACAATCCCTGCGGGCTCTACACCGACGACGACGGAAACCCCGCCTTCTACCCCGACCAGAAGGACCACTACACCCAGCACCATTTCCAGCTGCTGCTCTATCAGCGCATCACCAACAAGCTGCGCCTCAACGTCGGGCTTCACTACACCAAGGATTTCGGCTACTACACCCAGCTCAAAACGAAGCGCAGCCTCATTGAGTACGGCCTGGAGCCATACCTCAACTCCGACGGCACGCTCATTAAGAAATCCGACCTGGTGCGCGACAAATATCTCGCCAACCGCTTCGGCGGAGGCACCTTCAGCCTCAACTACCGTCAGGGGCGCGTAAACGCCACGCTCGGGGGCGCAGTAAACCGCTTCCACGGCGACCACTACGGCAACGTAACCTGGGTACGCAACTACATCGGCCCGATCAACCCCGACCAGCGCTACTATGATTTCATCGGCCGCAAGACCGACGCCAATATCTACGGCCGCGCAACCGTCGACATCTCGCGCACGCTCTCGGCTTTCGCCGACGTGCAGTACCGCCACATCCATTACACCATCGACGGCGACGCCGACTATTGGGACTACTCCATCAACGCCCCGGCTCCGCTGGCCTTCGCACGCAACTGGGATTTCTTCAACCCCAAGGCCGGAGTGAACTTCGAGAGCGGCGCCCACCGCGCCTTCGCCTCGTGGAGTGTTGCCCACAAGGAGCCGACCTCCGACAACTTCACCAACGCCCGTCCCCACGAGTATCCGCGTGCCGAACGCCTCTTCGACTACGAGGCCGGTTACACCTTCAGCCATAGCCTCTTCACGCTCGGACTCAACCTCTACTATATGGACTATAAGGACCAGCTCGTGCTCACCGGGCAGCTTTCCGACACAGGCAACCCGCAGAGCACCAACGTAGACCGCTCCTACCGCATGGGCATCGAGCTTCAGGGCGCCCTGCGGCCGCTCAAATGGTTCGACTGGCAGTGGAGCCTTACGCTGTCGCGCAACCGTATCCGTAATTTCACCGAAGTAATCTACGAAGAGGAGTATGCCAACCCCATCTTTATCGACTGCGGCGATACACCCATCGCTTTCTCGCCCGACGTGACATTCAACAACGCATTCAACTTCCATGTGGCCGGATTCGACGCGTCGCTCCAGAGTCTCTACGTGGGAAAACAATATATGAACAACGCCCGCTCCGAGGCAGCCCTGCTCAAGGCCTACTTCGTGAGCAACCTCCATCTGGGCTACACCTTCCGCGGGCTGCTCGGAATCAAGAGCCTACGCGTAGGGCTGAGCGTCAACAACATATTCAACGAAAAATATTTCAACAACGGCTATGCCGGTGCCGGCTACTCCGTAGGTCCCGACGGCAAGAAGGAGATTTACCGCTACGCCGGCTACGCCGCCCAGGCACCCACCAACGTGATGGCCACCCTGACCGCCCGCTTCTGACCCCATAACCCCAAACCGCCACATATATGCCACTGCAATGGATTGAATTCCTCGGGCTGCTCACAGGACTCTGCTACCTCTGGTTCGAATACCACGCCAACCGGCTGGTATTCCTCGTGGGGCTGATCATGCCCATGATTTCCATGTGGATATACTTCAGCAAGGGCCTCTACGCCGACTTCGCCATCAACATCTACTACCTTGTGATGGCCGGATACGGCTATCTGGCCTGGACCTTCAACTTCGCCAAAAAGGAGAAGGAGGAGCTGCCGGTGAGCCATGTGGGGTGGCGCCGCGCGAGTGTGCTGGCGGTTGTGGCGGCCGCATTGTGGGCAGCCCTGGCCTGCTGGCTCATAACATGCACCGACTCGACCGTGCCCTACGCCGACGCCTTCACTACCGCGCTGAGCATTGTGGGAATGTGGATGATGGCGCGCAAGATAGCCGAACAGTGGCTGGTCTGGTTTGTTGTAGATATCGTATGCGTGGCCCTCTACATCTATAAGGGCATCTACTTCTATGCCGTGCTTTATGCTGCCTATACGGCCGTATCGCTGCTGGGCTACCGCAAATGGCTGCGCATCATGGCGTCGCAGAAGCCCCAAACCGCCGCCATGACTCAATCATAAAAAATTCAACATAAGTAACTGGTCGAAATTATTTTGATATTTCCGGGAGGAAAATTTTCAGGAGATTTTTCTCGATGAAGAAGGAGTGTAGATGTCTACACGACTGATGAAGAGAGGAAAAGATTCGAAAATTTTACCGTGGAAATATTGAAATAATCAGATCAGTAAAGTATAAAATAATTTTGAACAGTTACTTATTATGGCAGATCAGAAATCCGAAACACGCAAGCGCCGAATAATTCTTCTCGTGGCATTCGCCGTGATGATTGCCGGAGCATGGTATTTCACACGACTCGCCGCCGGCTACGACGGCGAGACCGCCGCATGGGTTCGCATCCCGCGCAACGCCTCGGTCCAGGAGGCCAAGGATTCACTCCGCTCCGCACTCGGCGACCGCTTCGGAGCGACCGTAGCCATGCTCTGGAGTCAGGATGTCGGCAAATCCCACGGCGCCTACCGCGTGGAACCGGGCGAACGCGCACGGCGGGTGGCCCGCAGAATCAGCCAGGGGAACCAGTCGCCCATAAAACTGACATTCAACAACCAGCGCACCTTCGGCCAACTCGCCGAGACACTCGCCGAGAAGATGGACTTCACTACTCCCGAATTTATAGAGGCAGCGAGGCGCCTCGAAGCGGCCGACGGCCTGACCGACCGGGAATTCGAAGCGCAATTTCTGCCCGATACCTACGAGTTCTACTGGAGTGCGTCGCCCGACGACCTGATACGCAAAATTCGCGCCAACTACGCCGCGTTCTGGACTCAGGAACGCCGCGACAAAGCTGCCGCCCAGGGGCTTACGCCGCTGCAGGCATCTGTGCTGGCCTCAATTGTCGAGGAGGAGAGCAACCGCCGCGACGAGCGCCCGCAGATAGCGCGCCTATATCTCAACCGCCTCCACCGGGGCATGAAACTTCAGGCCGACCCCACCGTGAAATTCGCCGCCGGCGACTTCGCCGCCCGCCGCGTGGCCGGAGCGATGCTCCAGACCGACTCCCCCTACAACACCTACCGCTATGCCGGACTGCCCCCCGGCATCATCCGCCTCCCCGAGGCCCGCACCATCGACCAGGTAATCAACGCCCCCACCCACGACTACATCTACATGTGCGCCCGCCCCGACGGCTCCGGCTACCACGACTTCACCGCCAGCTACGCCGACCATCTCGCCAACGCCAGGCGCTTTCGCTCCGCCGCCTACGGCAAATGAACCCTAATTATCAAGAATTATCGGGAGTTATCGGGATAATTCCCGATTAATCTCGAACAATTATATAAAGTTTACTTGACTTTTTGTAAAACTTTATATACCTTTGTGGCGTTAACCCAATAAAACCACAAAACCTATGAAAAATCTGCTTTTTCCCGGAAAATTTAAAATCGTCGGCTGGGTTATCTTCGTCGCAGCTGTTGTTGCCGGATGTCTGATATGGGCCGATATGCTCAAGCTGGGCGGCGTGGCCGAGACGGCGGTCAACGACGCCGCAATTATCGGCACGGCGCTCGGAGCGCTGATGATTGTATGCTCGCGCGAGCCCCACGAGGACGAGATGATACGTTCGATACGTCTGGCGGCTATGCTCAACTCGCTCTACGTGTATGTACTGCTCCTAATTGCCTGTACACTGCTGATCAACGGCGTGGAATATTTCCGCTTTATGGCCGCGAATCTCGTGCTGTTTCCGATAATCTACGTGATTCTGTTCAGCCTGGAGATGCGACGCTACAATAAAATGAGTGAAGATGAAGAATAGAATCAAGGTTGAACGCGCCGAGAAGGGCGTCACCCAGCAGGAACTGGCCGAGGCCGTGGGCGTAAGCCGCCAGACCATCGTCGCCATAGAAAAAAGCCGGTTTCTACCCTCCACTCCGCTGGCGCTCAAGATTGCCCGCTATTTTGCCAAACCGGTGGAAGCCATCTTCATACTCGAAGACGGCGACTGAACATTCAACCCCAAAAAAATCAGAAAATCATATGAAAAGCAAAGTACATTTCAGCCCATATTGCAAGATAATCACCGTTGCGGTGATAGCGCTGTTCGCCGTCGGCATAGCCACAACTACGATGGTAAAATCGACGCTCTGTCTGCTTATCGCCGTCACGGCGCTGACCGTCGGTTCGGGTCTATACTATTGCCCGGTCAGCGTTGAGGCCGGAACCGACTCGGTGAAAATTCATCGGTTGCTGTCGCGCCCCAAGGAATTCCGTTACGCCGACATCGAGGCGGCCGACACATGCTACCCATCGGCCGGCGGCATCCGACTCTGCGGCAGCGGCGGCTTCTTCGGCTACTGGGGCTATTTCAGCGACATAATAATCGGCCAATATTTCGGTTATTACGCCGACCGCAGCCAATGCTTCTACATCCGGCTTAAAAGCGGGCGGCAATACGTTGCAAGCTGCGAGAACCATGTGGCGATGGCTACCGCAATCGAAAGCCATATTGAAAATATCTAGGGAACCGGCCGGAACTAAAGCGACAAATAATCGGAAACGGGAGTGTGCAAATCCAAGAATAATTCTTATCTTTGCAATCGAAACCGCGAGCACCCATAGTTCAATGGATAGAATATTGGATTCCGGTTCCAACGATTGGGGTTCGACTCCCCATGGGTGTACTAATAAGATGCAGAGAGATGCCGTCCGGTGTGTTGCCGGACGGCATCCTGTTTTTCGATAATCTACCAATATTTCAGCAGACTACCGACAGGAAATTCATGAAACGACCAGGCAACGAAGAAATCTGGGGCCGGATGATGAGCGGGGAGCGTTACGACGCCGCTCATCCCCACCTGATTGAGAAACTGGAAGCCACACGCGAACTGCTGTGGGAGTTCAACTCGCTCCGCCCCTCCGAAAAGGCGCGTCGCGACGGGATACTCCACCGCATTCTCGGCAGCCACGGCGAGCGCTTTCATTTCAACCAGCCCTTCCGCTGCGACTACGGCGAAAACATCCACATCGGCGAGGACTTCTTCGCCAACTTCAACCTCACCATCCTCGACGAGGCGCGCGTGGACATCGGCGACCACTGTTTCATCGGGCCGAACGTAAGCATCTACACCGCCTGCCATCCGCTGGAGCCCGGCGAGCGCAACGACCTCGTGGAGTGGGCCGAGCCGGTGAAAATCGGCCATAATGTATGGATTGGCGGCAATGTGGTGATACTGCCCGGCGTTACCATCGGAGATAACTGCACCATAGGCGCGGGCTCGGTCGTGACGCGCGACATCCCCTCCTCCACCCTCGCTGCCGGCAATCCCTGCCGCGTAATCCGCCACCTCTGATGGATTACATAGGACTTATAGGCCATACAGGGCCTATGGAAAAGCACAAAGAAGCGTGGTATCGCTCGGCGACACCACGCTTCTTGTTATAGATTGTCGAAAGGATTTACTCGGCGGCGGGCTCGAGGAGCACGACGCGGTAGTTGCCCTGGGCGTTGACGGATTTCATGAAGTCCTGAACGTCGGCGGGAGTGATGGCCTTGTAGGTGTCGGCGGCTCCGTTGAAGGTGTCGACGCCGTTCTGAGCCTCGCCGGCCATGCCGTTGAGCCATCCGCTGTTCTGCTCTCTGGCTTCTTCAATGCTCTTCACTGAGAACTCAACAACCTTGGCGATTTCCTCGGGGGTTACGTTGCTCTCCATATTCTTGAATTCCTGCGCGATGTAGTCGAGCACCTGCTGCTGCATCTCGGGCTTCATGGGGAAGGTGGACTGGATGGTAAAGTTCTGGCCGTCGTCCACGCGGTCGAGCGATCCGGAGGCCCAGATGGAGTAGGTGGCGCCCATCTCCTCACGCACCTTGTCGAGGAAACGCTTGGAGAGAATCTGACCGGAAACGTTGGCCAGAGCGCGGGCTTTGGGCGTATAGTCGATGTTGCCGTACTCGATTACCGCGGCATACGTCTGCGGAGTCTGCATCTTTGCCGACGAAACTGTCTGCTTCTCGCCGGCTTTCACCAGGAGGCTCGGGAGAATCTCGGGCTTCACGGTCTTGGCAGCAGCATCGGCGGGGAGGGGTGCGATATACTGCTCCACGAGCGGTCGGAAGGCATCCATGTCGATGTTGCCTACGAAGAAGAATGTGTAGTCGGCGGCGTTGGCAGTCATCTTGCGCACTACGTCCTTGAACTGGTCGGCTGTGGCACCGTTGATGGCCTCGATGGAAAGAGCGCGGGAACGGGGATTCTCATAAAGGCTCTCAAGCAGGCGGCTCTGGAAGATATATTCGGGATTGTTGACCTGATTTTTGAGCACACCTTCGAACTGCTTCTGAACGCCCTCGAACTCAGAAGGCACGACGTTGAAGTTGGTGAAAGTCATATAAAGCATCTCCATGGCAGTCTTGAGGTCCTTGGGAGTTGTGGAGCCTGCCACGTCGCGGAGGTAATTGCCGAACTGGAGGTCGACGCTCACCTGCTTGCCCTGAAGGAATTTCTGAAGATCCTTGTTTGTATAGTCGCCGAGCGACATAACTGCATCGGCGGCATAGGGGAAGAGCACGAGAGTGTTGGCATAAGAGTCGGGGAGCAGGGAGGTACCACCGATGGCCTGAGCGTCGAAGAGGATTTCGTCGGCCTTGAACTGAGTGGGCTTCACCACTACCTCAACGCCATTGGAAAGCGTGAGCATCGTTGCGCCCCACTTCTCCACGGGAGTCTCGCTGACGATTTTGCCGGGAGCGGGCAGCTGCGGGATAAGCGGCTCGGCCTTCACCTCGTCGACAAAAGCCTCGATATTCTCGGCATCGACCTCAGCCATTGCTGCGGCAAGTTCCTCGGCGGTGGGCACCTTGACGCCTTCCTTCTCGGGGAGCATGGCCATTACGACGCGATTGTCGTTGGTGATGAGCTGCTTGAGCGTCTGGTTGATGGCGTCGACGGGTACGTTGTTGGCCATAAGGCTCATGGTGTTGTACTCATACTCGATGCCGGGCATGGGGGTGCCGTCGATGAAGTGGCGCACGATTTCGCGTGCGTAGGCGGTGTTGTCGTGCTTCTCGCGGTTGTTGTAAGCGTTTTCGAGGTCGGAGAGATACTGGCTGCGTGCGCGGTCGTACTCAGTGATTGTGAAGCCGCCGCGGAGAGCGCGGAGCAGTTCGCGGTATACCGACTTGAAGGCGGGAATCATATCGTCGCCCTTGGCAACGCCTGTGAGCGCGAGAGCGTCCTCCGAGTTGGAGACGAGATAGCTGCCGTAAGCCGACTGACCCACGGCGAAAGGAGTCTCAGGATTGGTGGCGAGCTCACTATAGCGGTTGTTGAGCATCGAGGTGATCATGTCGAAGATATAATCGGTGACCATGTAAATCATGGTGTTGCGCATCTCCTTGGGCATCACCTCATTTTTGAAGAAGATGTTGAACATGGGGAACTGCATCTCCTTGTCGGCACCGATGGAGTAGATGGTACCCTCGGTGTCGGGCACCTCCTCGATTTCACGGGGCTTGGCGTCAGCAGGCATCTCAATCGGGCCGAAGAGCTCCTTGATTTTGCCCTCGATGCGGTCCACGTCGATGTCGCCTACCACGATTATACCCTGCTGGTCGGGGCGGTACCACGCTTCATAATAGTCGCGGAGCACCTGATGAGGGAAGTTGTCGACGACCTCCATAGTTCCGATGGGCAGACGGTGGCCGTATTTGGAATCGGGATACATGGTAGGGAGAATCTGTTCGAGGATACGCATCTGCCCCACGTTGCGCGAGCGCCATTCCTCATGGATTACGCCGCGCTCCTTGTCGATTTCCTCGCCGTCGAGCAGAAGATCGTCGGCCCAGTCGTGAAGAATGAGCAGGCAGGAGTCCTGCACACCCACGCGTGCGGTAGGAACGGCCGAGATGTTGTATACGGTCTCGTCGGTGCCGGTATAGGCGTTGAGGTTCTGACCGAATTTCACTCCGACAGACTCAAGCCAGGTTACGAGCTGGTTGCCGGGGAAGTTCTTGGTTCCGTTGAAGCACATATGCTCCAGGAAGTGGGCGAGACCGCGCTGCTCGTCGTTCTCAAGAATCGATCCGACTTTCTGGGCAATGAAGAAGTCAGCTTGACCCTTGGGGGTCTCGTTGTGACGGATGTAGTAGTTGAGGCCGTTGGGGAGCACACCATGGCGCACCTGCGGGTCGGCCGGCAGTTCGTCGGGCTTCTGGGCGAAGCCGGTGAAGGTCACCATGGCCATCGCGAAAGCGGCGAACAGCGTTTTGAAGTTGAATTTCATTGGATATGTAAGTTAAATGGATGAATTTCAGAATCAGCAGTGCCGGAAGGGACGTAAACTCCACCCGGTATTGGAGGCGGTTCATTTGGATTAGACGCACCGGCAGCAAAAACAGTTGCATCCGCGTCCGAAAAAAATCAGGACTACGGTAGAATCAGCCGAACAGATGGCGGAAGGCTTCTTCCACACGCGTCACCTCCACCACCTTGATGTTGAGTCGCGAGGTGTCGACACCTTTGAGAGAATCCTTGGGAATGATAATGGTCTCGAGGCCGAGCTTATCAGCCTCGCGCACACGCTGCTCCATGCGCCCGGCCGGGCGGATTTCGCCGCTGAGCCCCACCTCGCCGCTGAGGCAGACCGTGCGCGCCACAGGCATATCGACATTCGACGATAGTATGGCCGCGATAACGGCCAGATCAAGTGCCGGATCGGCCACCTTCAGGCCTCCGGCGATGTTGAGAAACACGTCCTTCTGGGCGAGTTTGAAGCCCACACGCTTCTCGAGCACGGCAAGGAGCATGTTCATGCGCTTGGAGTCGAACCCGGTGACGGAGCGCTGCGGAGTGCCGTAGGCAGCCGTCGAGACCAGCGCCTGCGCCTCGATGAGGAAGGGACGCACGCCCTCGATGGTCACGCCGATGGCGCAGCCCGAGAGGTCCTGGCCGTCGTGGCGGCTCAGCAGCATCTCGGAAGGATTTGTAACCTCGCGCAGTCCGCGCTGACACATTTCGTAGATGCCCAGCTCGGATGTGTTGCCGAAACGGTTTTTGGTGGCTCGCAGGATGCGGTACATGAACTGACGGTCGCCCTCGAACTGCAGGACCGCGTCGACGATATGCTCCAGCACCTTCGGACCCGCAAGCGTGCCCTCCTTGTTTATATGGCCGATAAGCAGTACCGGCACATTTTCAGTCTTGGCGTAACGCAGCAGGCGGGCGGCGCATTCGCGCACCTGCGATACCGACCCTGCGGCCGACTCCAGGGCATCGGAGGCGACGGTCTGGATGGAATCCACTATAAGCAGCTGAGGCTCGATTTCGCGGATATGCTCAAAGATATTTTCGAGCGACGTCTCGGTGACGATATAACAGTTGTCGCTCAGACGCCCGATGCGGTCGGCGCGCATGCGAATCTGCTGCGGGCTCTCTTCGCCGGAAACGTATAGGATACGTCGCGACTTGATGGAGAGGATATTCTGGAGCACGAGCGTGGACTTGCCGATACCGGGCTCACCTCCCACAAGCACCATCGAGCCGCTGACGAGGCCACCGCCGAGCACGCGGTTGAGCTCCTCGGAGGGCATATGGATACGCGTCTCGTCGCCTGCCTTGATTTCGCTGACGCGCTGGGGCGACGTACGCTGTACGATTCCGCCCTTGCGCGGAGACCCTGACCACGAGTCGGCCGACTTCGGAGCCACACGCTCCTCGACCATCGTGTTCCAGGCGCCGCATGCCGGGCAGCGGCCCACCCATTTGGGAGAGTCGGCGCCACACTCATTGCAGAACCATACTGTTTTTTCTTTCTGTTTTGCCATAGGCAGGAGAGAGTTTAAATTTATGTACCGGGCAAGGCGCGCCGGCGGAATTCCGAAAGGACAATGGCCGTGGCCGTAGCTACGTTGAGCGACTCCACTTTCTGTCGTCCCGGCGGGAAGGAAGGGATAAGCAGACGCGAAGAAACGCACAGCTCAACCTCCGGGGAGATGCCGTTGCCCTCGTTGCCCATCACCACTACCCCACCCTCCGTGAGGGTCGAGCAGTAGATGTCGGAGCCGTCGAGAAAAGTTCCGTAGACCGGCATTCCGGCTCCGGCGAGACGCCGAAGCTCGGCAGGGAGGTCGACGTAGCGCACCTCCACGCGGGCAAGCGCACCCATCGTCGACTGGACTACCTTGGGGTTGTATACGTCGGCCGTATCGGTGGAGGCAAGAATGGTCGAGACGCCGAACCAGTCGGCCAGACGGATTATAGTGCCGAGATTGCCCGGGTCCTGAACGCAGTCGAGCGCGATAACGAGGCTGTGCGGGTCGGGAAGGAACTCACCCTTGATTTCGGGGATGTGGCATACTGCGAGCACCCCCTGGGGTGTTTTCTGCGACGACATACGGGCCATATCTCCCTCCGAAGCCGTGAGCAGCGGAGCCGTCAGGGATTCGAGACGCGACGCGTTGGCATCGAGCCATGCGGGGGTAGCCACAAGCATGGCCGTCGGGAAGAGGCCGAGCGTATCAAGCACTCCGCGCGTCCCCTCGATTACGAAAAGGGAATGCTCGCGGCGGTGGCGCGTCAGCCGCAGGGAAGCGACGAGCTTGCGCTCGGCGGCCGACGCCGGGCGTAAGCTGCTGGTTAATCGGTTGGTCATCTGGAGAATCAGCGCGAGGAGGCCGAATAGTTGGGCGCCTCGCTGGTGATGGCTACATCGTGCGGATGGCTTTCGTTGATGCCTGCATTGGTGATTCGGGTGAAGGAGGCGTGGTGTAGTTCGTCGATATTGTGGGCCCCGCAATATCCCATGCCGGAGCGCAGACCGCCGAGCATCTGATATACGACCTCGTAGAGCGAGCCCTTATAGGGAACACGCGCAGCGATTCCTTCGGGCACGAGCTTCTTGGCATCGGTCTCATTGGCCTGGAAATAGCGGTCCTTCGAACCCTTCTCCATAGCTTCGAGAGAGCCCATGCCACGATAGCTCTTGTATTTGCGTCCGTTGAAGATAATGGTGTCGCCGGGCGACTCCTCGACGCCTGCGAGCATTCCGCCGAGCATCACGGAGTATCCGCCTGCGGCAAGTGCCTTGACTATATCGCCACTGTAGCGGATACCGCCGTCGGCGATGAGAGGCACCCCGGTGCCCTCAAGGGCTTTGGCTACATCGTAGACAGCCGACAGCTGCGGCACGCCTACGCCGGCGATGATGCGTGTGGTGCATATGGAGCCCGGGCCGATGCCGACCTTCACGCCGTCGGCGCCGTTCTCAACGAGGTAGCGGGCAGCCTCGCCGGTGGCGATATTGCCGACCACGACGTCGATGTCGGGATATTTCTCCTTTACGGCGCGGAGCACTCCGATCACGCCTTTGGAATGGCCGTGGGCCGTATCGATTACTATTGCATCGGCACCGGCGGCAACGAGAGCGTCGACACGCTGCATCGAGTCGGCCGTCACGCCGACCCCGGCGGCAACGCGCAGGCGTCCGAGATGATCCTTGCAGGCGTTGGGCTTATCCTTTGCCTTTGTTATGTCCTTGTAGGTTACGAGGCCGATGAGATGGCCTTCGGAATCGACTACGGGGAGTTTCTCGATCTTATGGTACTGCAGAATTTCGGCCGCTTCCTCGAGATTGGTGGTCTGCGATGTGGTCACGATATTCTCGGAGGTCATCACTTCGTCGACGGGACGGTCGAGATTGCGCTCGAAACGGAGGTCGCGGTTGGTGACGATTCCGACGAGGATATTCTTCTCATCGACCACAGGGATACCGCCGATATGGTATTCTTCCATCATCTTGAGAGCGTCGCCTACGGTGGAACCGCGCTTTATGGTCACGGGATCATAGATCATGCCGTTTTCGGCACGCTTTACAGCATGGACCTGACGAGCCTGCTCCTCAATCGACATATTCTTATGGATTACACCGATACCACCTTCACGGGCTATGGCGATAGCCATTTTCGCTTCTGTAACCGTATCCATGGCCGCCGATACAATCGGGACGTTCAGGGTTATACGACGGGAAAAACGGGTGGTAAGATCCACTTCGCGGGGAAGCACATCGGAAAACGCGGGGATAAGAAGGACGTCGTCGAATGTGAGGCCGTCCATCTTCACTCTGTCTGCAAGAAACGATGACATATGGGGATTTTAAAGTGAAATACAATTATACTCCTCCGGAAAGCTACTCCCGCAAGGCTATATTATTGCACACAAAGTTACGAAAATCTGCGGAAATCCCCACTACCCCTCACCCTTTTTTCCGACAAAACCTCACCGGAGACATTGTCGGATATATCTTAACAAAAACGAGGGCGTGTCATAATAGCCCATCTGGGTCGTCGCCTGAGGGGGTCTTCGCTTAGGCGAAGCGACAAAGTCGATTGCGGGTTCGGTCATTGACCTTAGTCAACTCCCTTCACCTTCACCCTCACCCTCAGGCTCCTACCATCTGGACCATTCTTTGCATAGCAAAGCGACCAAAGGTCGATGGCTGACAGCGCCCTCACCATCCGGGTAAAAAATTAGGACGGTGTGTCAATTTATTGAATTTTGACACACCGCCGAGAATATTGGGACAATATAGTGATTAAACTATCAAAGAGCCACTTTCTTGCCGTTGACCAGAAGGATGCCAGAGGGAAGGCCGCTGACTGTGGTGGTGCCTGCGGTAACGTTCATATCCTTGAGCAGCTCGCCGGCGATATTTACGATGACAATGCGGGTAGCCTCAGTTGCTGTAACGGCAATCGTACCTTTGCCCACAACCTTGATTTCGGAAACGGCTTCGGCATCGGCCACAACACCCTCTACACCGGAATACTCGGAAAGCGGATAGATTTCGGGATAGAACTGATTCCATCCTCCGGCCGTGCGATAGTCGGCAACTGCTTCGTCGGGTACATAGAGTTTGCGCCCTACATACACGTCGTTGACGTAATGATAGTTATTGTCGTCGAAGATGGTGTAGATTTCCTCACCGTCGAGTTCGCCTTTTTTCACCGGAGGAGGCGTGGTAGCACGGCAGATAAATGTCGTGAGGTTGGGGCATCCTTCCCAGATGAATCCGTACAGTTGAGTTACAGAGGCAGGAAGATCGACTACGGTCTGTGCACGGTTCTTATCGAAGCAGTAGTTGCCAATCCATTCCAGTTTGTCGGAAAACGTAAGGTTCTCCAGCTCGTAACAGTTTCGGAATGTCCAATGGCCGATTTGCTTTACGCCCGGCATAACTACGGTCTTTAGTTTCTCGCAAGTGTCGAATGCATAATTGCCGATTGCGGTGACGGACTCGGGAAGAGTTACCGAAGTGAGGTCGCCGCACTCGCTGAAAGCGCTCTGATAGACGCCGACTACGGGGAGCTCGCCATACGTGCGCGAAACAATTGAGGACGGAATGACTATGTCGCCTACATATTTGCCACCGTCTGCCAGTGAATAGACGTAACACTCTTTGTTATTGGCATCCGTCCGGTAGCGAATACCGTCTTTTGTGATGTTTGCAGCTTTGCCATATGCTTCAAAGCCTGAAAATGCGCATAAACATGCGGCAACAAACGCAACTCGGCCGAAAACACGGGATACGCCATGCAGGCTCAGCCGACTGTTAGGGGAAGGCAAAATGCTCATTTACAATGATTTAGATCGGTTGATTAATAATTGAATGGATTAATATCGCTATGTGGCAAATTTAGCACCATAATCCGTATATCCAAATCAGATTATGCACTTTAAGCGTTAAAAATACATAAATAAGCCGCCGTGACCCCTTGATGAGGTTCACGGCGGCTTCTATGACGGGTATGTAACCGGGATTATTCGATTACTTCGGCTTCGGGCTGAATTTTGTCGGCTTCGCGGATTACGTCCTCGATGTCGTCTTTAGACCCGACTACGATGCGTTCATACTGACGCAGGCCGGTGCCGGCAGGAATCAGGTGACCGCAGATTACGTTCTCCTTCATGCCCTCGAGGTTGTCGGTCTTGCCGTTGATGGCTGCTTCGTTGAGCACCTTGGTGGTTTCCTGGAACGATGCTGCCGACATGAACGAGGATGTCTGGAGGGCGGCTCGGGTGATACCCTGGAGAATCTGCTCGGAAGTGGCGGGCACGGCGTCGCGGACAACGACGGTACGGAGGTCGCGGCGCTTGAGGGCGGAATTCTCGTCGCGGAGCTTGCGGGCGGTGATAATCTGGCCGTTGTGGAGATTCTCGGAATCGCCGGCGTCAACAACAACTTTCTTGCCCCAGATGCGGTCGTTCTCATCCATGAAGTCGCGCTTGTCGACAACCTGCTGCTCGAGGAAACATGTGTCGCCCGGATCGATGATGTTGACTTTGCGCATCATCTGGCGCACGATTACCTCGAAATGCTTGTCGTTGATCTTCACGCCCTGCATTCGGTAGACGTCCTGCACCTCGTTTACGATATACTCCTGCACGGCCGTCGGGCCCATGATGTTGAGGATATCGGTGGGGGTGATGGCACCGTCGGAGAGCGGAGTGCCAGCACGCACGTAGTCGTTCTCCTGCACGAGAATCTGCTTGGACAGGGGCACGAGATACTTCTTCTCCTCGCCGAGCTTGGAGGTGATGGAAATCTCGCGGTTGCCGCGCTTTACGCGACCGAAGTGAACCTCGCCGTCGATTTCGCTGACGATGGCGGGGTTGCTCGGGTTGCGGGCCTCGAAAAGCTCGGTGACGCGGGGCAGACCGCCGGTGATGTCGCCGGCGCCTCCGGTGGAGCGGGTAATCTTCACGAATACTTCGCCGGGCTTCACTTCCTGACCCTCTTCAAGCATGAGGTGGGCGTTAACGGGGAGTGCGTAGGTCTTGAGTATGGTTCCGTCGGCACCTACAATCTGAGCTTCGGGCACCTTGGTGCGGTCGCGGCTCTCGATGATGATCTTCTCGCGCAGACCCGACTGCTCGTCGGCCTCAACGCGGTAGGTGACATTCTCGATGAGGTTGTCGTAGTGAATCTTTCCGCCGACCTCGCTGACGATAACGGCATTGAAGGGGTCCCATTCGCAGACTACGTCGCCGACCTTGATGTGGGCGCCATCCTTGAAGTAGAGTTTCGAACCGTAGGGGATGTTGGCCGAGGTGAGCATCATGCGGGTTTTGGGATCGATGATGCGCATTTCGGTAAGACGGCCGATAACCACTTCCACGGGGTTGCCCTCGGGAGTCTTCTCGTCGGTCTCAACGGTGCGGAGCTCTTCAAGCTCGAGGATACCGTCGTAGCGCGAAGTGATGGTGGAGATGGCGGCGATGTTGGAGGCCACACCGCCGACGTGGAACGTACGGAGGGTGAGCTGCGTACCAGGCTCGCCGATTGACTGGGCGGCAATCACGCCGACGGCCTCGCCGATCTGAACCGGACGGTGAGTGGCCAGGTTGCGGCCGTAGCACTTGGCGCAGACGCCATGCTTGGACTCGCAGGTGAGCACCGAACGGATTTCAACCGATTCGATGGGCGATGCGTTGATGCGGTCAGCAGCGGCGTCGTTGATCTCCTCGCCGGCTTTTACGATGACTTCGCCGGTGGTTGGATTGATGATGTCGTGAACGGACACGCGGCCGAGGATGCGCTCGCCGAGCGATGCCACAACCTCGTCGTTGTTCTTGATTTCACGGCATACGAGGCCGCGGAGCGTGCCGCAGTCCTCCTCGCGGATAATCACGTCGTGGGCCACGTCGACCAGACGGCGGGTGAGGTATCCGGCGTCGGCCGTCTTAAGGGCGGTATCGGCCAGACCCTTACGGGCACCGTGGGTGGAGATGAAATATTCCAGCACGCTCAGACCTTCCTTGAAGTTGGCCAGAATCGGGTTTTCGATAATCTGGCCGCCTTCGGCGCCGGCTTTCTGAGGTTTGGCCATAAGGCCACGCATGCCGGCGAGCTGACGGATCTGGTCCTTCGAACCACGGGCGCCGGAGTCGAGCATCATGAATACGGGGTTGAAGCCCTGGTCGGCTTCGGTCATCTGCTTCATGAGCACGTCGGTGAGACGCGAGTTGACGTGTGTCCAGATGTCGATAATCTGGTTGTAGCGTTCGTTGTTGGTGATGAAGCCCATTGCATAGTTGTTCATCACTTCCTCCACCTGCTCGTAGCCTTCGTTGACGATAGCCTCCTTTTCCGGTGGAATGATCACGTCGCCGAGGTTGAACGACAGGCCGCCGCGGAATGCCATGTAGTAGCCCATGTTCTTGATGTCGTCGAGGAACTGGGCGGAGCGGGGAATACCGCAGCGCTTGATTACCTTGCCGATGATGTTGCGGAGCGATTTCTTGGAAATGAGCTCGTTGACGTAGCCGATTTCCTTGGGCACATACTCGTTGAAGAGCACGCGGCCCACAGAGGTGTTCTCAACGAGGTGCTTGATGGGGTTACCCTCCTCGTCGATGTCGTCGACAACCACGCTGATGGGAGCGTGGAGGGTGATGCGACCCTCGTTGTAGGCGATCTGAGCCTCCTCAGGTCCGTAGAACTTCAGACCCTCGCCTTTCGAGCCCTTGCGGAGCTTGGTGATGTAGTAGAGGCCGAGCACCATATCCTGCGACGGCACGGTGATAGGCGCGCCGTTGGCGGGGTTGAGGATGTTGTGGGAGCCGAGCATCAGCATCTGGGCTTCGAGGATGGCCTCGTTGCCGAGAGGCAGATGGACGGCCATCTGGTCGCCGTCGAAGTCGGCGTTGAACGCCGTACATGCCAGCGGGTGGAGCTGGATTGCCTTACCCTCGATCATCTTGGGCTGGAAGGCCTGGATACCGAGACGGTGAAGTGTCGGGGCACGGTTGAGAAGCACGGGATGACCCTTCATCACGTTTTCGAGGATATCCCATACGACGGGCTCCTTACGGTCTACAATCTTCTTGGCCGACTTGACGGTCTTGACGATGCCGCGCTCGATGAGCTTGCGGATTACGAAGGGTTTGTAGAGCTCGGCAGCCATGTATTTGGGAATACCGCACTCGTGCATCTTCAGCTCGGGGCCTACGACGATAACCGAACGGGCGGAATAGTCGACACGCTTACCGAGAAGATTCTGACGGAAGCGGCCCTGCTTGCCCTTGAGCGAGTCGGAAAGCGACTTGAGCGGACGGTTGGCGTCGGTCTTTACAGCCGACGATTTGCGCGAGTTGTCGAGCAGCGAGTCGACTGCTTCCTGGAGCATGCGCTTCTCGTTGCGGAGAATCACCTCGGGGGCCTTGATTTCGATGAGGCGCTTGAGGCGGTTGTTGCGGATTATGACGCGACGGTAGAGGTCGTTGAGGTCGGAAGTGGCGAAGCGGCCGCCGTCGAGGGGCACGAGAGGACGCAGGTCGGGCGGAATCACGGGCACGGCCTGGAGAATCATCCATTCGGGCTTGTTGCGGTTGGCCGAGGCGCGGAAGGACTCGACCACCTGAAGGCGCTTGAGAGCCTCGGTCTTGCGCTGCTGCGAGCCGTCCTTGCTGGCGGTGTCGCGCAGGGTGTAGCTGAGCTGGTCAAGGTCGAGGTTTTTGAGGAGGTCGAGAATGGCCTCGGCACCCATCTTGGCCACAAACTTGTTGGGGTCGTCGTCGGGGAGCTGGCTGTTGCCCTCGGGCAGACGCTCGATGAATTTGAAGTAGTCTTCCTCGGCGAGGAGGTCCATTTTCTGGAGCTCGTCGGCGAAAGGACCGGGGTTGAGCACGATGTAGCGCTCATAGTATATCACTGCGTCGAGCTTCTTGGAGGGGAGACCAAGAAGATAGCCGATCTTATTGGGAAGCGAGCGGAAATACCAGATGTGGGCCACGGGCACCACAAGCTTGATGTGGCCCATGCGCTCGCGGCGCACTTTCTTTTCGGTGACTTCCACGCCGCAACGGTCGCAGACGATGCCTTTGTAGCGGATGCGCTTGTATTTTCCGCAATGGCACTCATAGTCCTTTACCGGACCGAAGATGCGCTCGCAGAAGAGGCCGTCGCGCTCGGGCTTGTAGGTGCGGTAGTTGATGGTTTCGGGCTTGAGCACCTCGCCTGACGACTTTTCGAGAATCTCTTCGGGCGAAGCGAGACCGATAGTGATTTTCGAGAATGAAGTCTTCGACTTGTTGTCTTTTCTAAAAGCCATATATATTGAGCTAAGAGAGTTTTATAAAAGGATTAGAAGATTACTGCTCGAGGTTGATGCTCAGGCCGAGGCCCTGGAGCTCGTGAAGCAGCACGTTGAGCGATTCGGGGATTCCGGCGGCGGGCATTGCGTCGCCCTTCACGATGGCCTCGTAGGCCTTCGAGCGGCCGGTGACGTCGTCGCTCTTTATGGTAAGAATCTCCTGGAGGATGTGGCTGGCGCCGAATGCCTCGAGCGCCCATACCTCCATTTCTCCGAAACGCTGTCCGCCGAACTGGGCTTTACCGCCGAGCGGCTGCTGGGTGATGAGCGAGTACGGGCCGATGGAGCGGGCGTGCATCTTGTCCTCAACCATGTGGCCGAGTTTGAGCATGTAGATTACGCCCACCGTGGCGGGCTGGTCGAAGCGTTCGCCGGTACCGCCGTCGTAGAGATAGGTCTTGCCGTAGCGCGGCAGGCCGGCCTTGTCGGTCCAGCTGTTGAGGTCGTCGAGTGTGGCACCGTCGAAAATCGGGGTGGCGAACTTCTCGCCGAGTTCGCGGCCGGCCCATCCGAGCACGGTCTCGAATATCTGACCGAGGTTCATACGCGAAGGCACACCCAGGGGGTTGAGGCAAATGTCGACCGGAGTTCCGTCGGCGAGGAAGGGCATATCCTCCTGACGCACTACGCGAGATACGATACCTTTGTTACCGTGGCGGCCGGCCATCTTGTCGCCGACACCGATCTTACGCTTCTTGGCAATGTAGACCTTGGCGATCTGCATGATTCCCGAGGGGAGCTCGTCGCCGATGGAGATGTCGAACTTCTTGCGGCGCAGCTCTGCCTGGATTTCCTTGCTCTTGCGGAGGTAGTTGACGATGAGCTGACGGATAAGGTCGTTGGTGTGCTCGTCGGCAGTCCACTGCGAGAGGTTCACGGTGTCGAAGTCGACATCCTTTAGCGCTCCGGCGGTGAATTTACCGCCCTTGGCGATGATGTCGGTGCCGAGGAAATCCTTCACGCCCTGCGAGGTCTTGCCTGCGGTGAGGGTCATGAGTTTGGAGATGAGGATATCCTTGAGAGCGGAAAGCTTCTCTTCGTATTCCTCGTCGAGCTTGGGGAGCTGGGCCTGAACGGCCTTGTTGGCGCGGCCGGTCTTGTTGGCGCGGGCGTAGAGGTTGGTACCGATAACGACACCCTTGAGCGAGGGGGTAGCCTTGAGCGAGGCATCCTTCACGTCGCCGGCCTTATCGCCGAAGATTGCGCGGAGGAGTTTTTCCTCGGGAGTGGGGTCGGATTCGCCCTTCGGGGTAATCTTACCGATCATGATGTCGCCGGGCACCACATGTGCGCCCACGCGAATAATGCCGCGCTCGTCGAGATCCTTGGTGGCATCCTCGGAGACGTTGGGGATATCGGAGGTCAGTTCCTCCATACCGCGCTTGGTCTCGCGCACCTCGAGGCTGTATTCGTCGACGTGGACGGATGTGAGGATATCCTCCTTGACCATGCGCTCGTTGAGCACGATGGCGTCCTCGTAGTTGTAGCCTTTCCAGGGCATGAATGCCACCTTGAGGTTGCGGCCGAGGGCAAGCTCGCCGTTTTCGGTGGCGTAGCCTTCGGTGAGTATGTCGCCGGCCTTTACGCGCTGACCTTTATTGCAGATCGGACGCAGGTCGATAGTGGTGCTCTGGTTGGTCTTACGCCATTTGGGGATGGAGTATTCCTTGACAGGCTCCTCGAATGCTACGAAATCCTCCTCTTCGGTGCGGTCGTAGCGGATACGGATAGTGGTTGCGTCGACGAATTCGACGGTACCGTCGCCTTCGGCCATAATCTGGGTGCGCGAGTCGCGCACGAGCTGACGCTCGATGCCGGTTCCGACGATAGGAGCCTCGGAGCGCATCAGAGGTACGGCCTGGCGCATCATGTTAGATCCCATGAGGGCGCGGTTGGCGTCGTCGTGCTCGATGAAGGGGATTAGCGATGCGGCGATCGAGGCAATCTGCTGCGGAGCCACGTCCATGAGCTGCACCTCGTTGCCTGGCACGATGGGGAAATCGGCGTCGAGACGGGCCTTGACGCGGGGATTCTTGAATGTGCCGTCGTCGTTGACGGGAGCGTTGCCCTGGGCGATAACCTTGCCTTCCTCAACCTCGGCGGTAAGATATGTTACGTGGTCGTTGTCGAGGTCCACACGACCGTCGGTGACGGTGCGGTAAGGCGTCTCGATGAAACCGAGATCATTGATTTTCGCATATACGCAGAGCGACGAGATAAGGCCGATGTTGGGGCCTTCAGGGGTCTCGATCGGGCAGAGACGTCCGTAATGGGTATAGTGCACGTCGCGCACCTCGAAGCCGGCGCGCTCGCGGCTCAGACCGCCGGGGCCGAGGGCCGACAGACGGCGCTTGTGCGTGATTTCAGCCAGCGGGTTGGTCTGGTCCATGAACTGGCTGAGGGCGTTGGTGCCGAAGAACGTGTTGATGACCGACGAGATGGTCTTGGCGTTGATAAGATCGATGGGTGTGAAGACCTCGTTGTCGCGCACGTTCATGCGCTCGCGGATGGTGCGCGACATGCGTGCGAGGCCAACTCCGAACTGGTTGTAGAGCTGCTCGCCCACGGTACGCACGCGGCGGTTGCTGAGGTGGTCGATATCGTCGACGTCGGTCTTGGAGTTGATCAGTTCGATGAGATATTTGATAATCTCGATTATATCCTCCTTGGTGAGCACCTTCACATCCATCGAAGTGGTCAGGCCGAGCTTCTTGTTGATGCGGTAGCGGCCTACCTCGCCGAGATCGTAGCGCTTCTCGGAGAAAAAGAGGTTGTTGATTACCTCGCGGGCGCTGGCATCGTCCGGCGGCTCGGCGTTACGCAGCTGTCGGTAGATATACTGGATAGCCTCCTTTTCGGAGTTGGTGGTATCTTTCTGGAGGGTCTCGAAGATGATTGAATAGTCGGAAGTATTGGCATCCTCCTTATGAAGAAGGATGGTGCTTACGCCCGAATCGAGAATCTGCTGGATGTGTTCCTCTTCGAGAACGGTCTCGCGGTCGATCACAACCTCGTTGCGGTCGATGGAAACAACCTCGCCAGTATCCTCGTCGACGAAGTCCTCCACCCATGTGCGGAGCACACGTGCGGCGAGCTTGCGGCCGAGAGCCTTCTTGAGGTTGGTCTTGTTGACCTTCATCTCCTCGGCGAGGTCGAATATCTCGATAATGTCCTTATCGCTTTCAAGGCCGATGGCGCGCAGAAGAGTGGTCACGGGGAGCTTCTTCTTGCGGTCGATGTAGGCGTACATCACATTGTTGATGTCCGTAGCGAACTCGATCCATGAGCCGCGGAAGGGGATGATACGGGCGGAATAGAGCTTTGTGCCGTTGGCGTGGGTGCTCTGTCCGAAGAACACACCCGGCGAACGGTGGAGCTGAGAAACCACAACGCGCTCGGCGCCGTTGATTACGAAAGTGCCCTTCTCGGTCATATAGGGAATCGGGCCGAGGAACACGTCCTGAATCACGGTGGCGAAATCCTCGTGGTCGGGGTCGGTGCAATACAGCTTAAGCTTGGCTTTGAGGGGAACGCTGTAGGTCTGACCGCGTTCCAGACACTCCTCGATGGTGTAGCGAGGGGGATCGATGTAATAGTCGAGGAATTCAAGCACGAAGTTGTTGCGGGTGTCGGCGATAGGGAAATTTTCGGCAAACACCTTGTAAAGACCTTCGTTGTTCCTCTTTTCAGGGGGAGTGTCGAGCTGAAGGAAGTCGCGGAACGACTTAAGCTGGACCTCGAGGAAATCGGGGTAAGGAAGGGGATTCTTTACCGTTGCAAAATTTACGCGGGGTTTATCAGTGGTTGACATCTATAAAAGGATGGATTTTACAAACGTATTTAAGTGGAAAGAAAGGGGGAAGATGTATACGCAAGTAAATGTACACGAAAGTTAAACTTTCCTAAAGTTAAATAAAGTGAAAGAAACTTTGTTAACGGCATGCGTATAGTTACGCAAAAAGGTTAAGCCGCGACGGCGAAGTCGCAGGCTTAACCAATATTGCTGTTTATAGTAGCCTAAAGCTGAATTATTTGAGCTCAACTTCAGCGCCGGCTTCCTCGAGCTGCTTCTTGAGGTCTTCAGCAGCTGCTTTGTCGAGGCCTTCCTTGAGGGTGCTGGGAGCGCCGTCGACCATTTCCTTAGCCTCTTTCAGGCCAAGACCGGTGAGTTCCTTGACGAGTTTCACAACCTGGAGCTTGGCAGCGCCGGCGGATTTGAGGACTACGTCGAACGAGGTTTTCTCTTCAGCGGCTGCGCCGGCTGCGGCGGGACCGGCTGCAACTGCTACAGCAGCAGCGGCGGGTTCGATGCCATATTCGTCCTTGAGGATCTGAGCGAGTTCGTTTACTTCTTTAACGGTGAGGTTAACGAGTTGTTCTGCAAAAGCTTTAAGATCTGCCATTGTTGTATGATTTTTTGTTTGATTCAGTAAATGAGGAGAATTGTAGAATTAGTCTTCTTTTTTGGAGAGGGTCTCAAGAATGCCATGGAGCTTGCTGCCACCGGAGGTGAGAGCGGAAACCACATTCTTGGCGGGCGACTGAAGGAGAGCGACCACATCGGCGATGAGTTCGTTCTTGCTCTTGATGCTTGCCAGAGCGTCGAGCTGGTCTTCACCAACATAAACGGTCTCTTCGACATAAGCGGCTTTCAGGCGGGGAAGAACGTCGTCTTTCTGCTTGAAATCCTTCAGGAGCTTGGCGGGAGCATTGCCGACGTTGGTGAACATCACCGAAGTGGAACCCTTGAGGGCACCGTAGATTTCGGAGAAATCGCCTTCAGTCTGCTCGAGAGCTTTGTGCAGAAGAGTGTTTTTAACCACCATCAGCTTGATGTCGCTCTTGAAGCATGCGCGGCGCAGAGCCGAAGTCTTCTCTGCATCGAGTCCGGCGGTCTCCACGAGGTAGAAACCGGAGTACTCTTTGAGAGTCTCGGCGATTTTTTCAATGATTAAGCCTTTATCTTCCTTTTTCATTGTGTCAGACTGTTAGAGTGATTAATCGTCAATGGTCTTTGTGTCGACTTTGATGCCGGGGCCCATTGTGCTCGAAAGATAAATGCTCTTGATATATGTGCCTTTAGCAGTAGCGGGTTTGAGCTTGATCAAAGTGTTGATGAACTCGCGGGCATTGTCGCTCATCTGCTGGGGGGTGAAGCTCACCTTACCGAGCGAGGTGTGAACGATACCGTTCTTGTCGACCTTGAAATCGATTTTACCCTTCTTGACCTCTTCGACGGCCTTGGCAACGTCCATGGTCACAGTGCCGCTCTTGGGGTTAGGCATCAGGCCGCGGGGACCGAGGATACGGCCGAGGGCACCGATTTTGCCCATGATGGCGGGCTGGGTGATAATAACGTCGACATCGGTCCAACCACCTTTGATTTTTTCGATGTATTCGTCGAGACCGACATAGTCGGCACCGGCGGCTTTAGCAGCGGTTTCAGCGTCGGGTGTGCAGAGAACGAGAACGCGTACCTGCTTGCCGGTTCCATGAGGAAGCGTGACAACTCCACGAACCATCTGGTTGGCTTTGCGGGGATCCACGCCCAGACGAACGTCGATATCGAACGATGCGTCGAACTTGGCGTAGTTGGTTTCTTTTACTTTCTCTGCGGCCTCGGCGAGCGAGTAGGCTTTCCCGGCTTCAATCTTCTCTAAGGCAGCCTTCTGATTTTTTGTAAGTTTACCCATTTCAATTGAAGTTTTTAAACGTTTTCAGGGAATGCCCCTTTTACGGTGATACCCATGCTTCTGGCCGTACCGGCAACCATACGCATTGCCGATTCAATAGTGAAACAGTTCAAGTCGGGCATTTTGTCGGTCGCGATAGTCTTAACCTGATCCCAGGTGAGCTCTGCCACCTTCTGACGGTTGGGCTGAGCGGAGCCTTTCTTGATCTTGGCTGCTTCCATCAGCTGGATTGCTACCGGGGGAGTCTTGACGATGAAGTCGAAGCTCTTGTCCGAATAGTAGGTGATGATAACAGGAAGAACCTTACCGGCCTTATCCTGGGTGCGGGCGTTGAACTGCTTGCAGAACTCCATGATATTGATACCCTTGGAGCCCAGAGCGGGACCTACTGGAGGCGAGGGATTGGCCGCGCCGCCTTTAATCTGCAATTTGATCTGTCCAGCAACTTCTTTTGCCATTGTTAAATAATCATTTATTGGGGTTACGAATTGCGTAGACCATCCGGGAGGCTGCGGTGCGTAACCGCCGCAAATCCACCCTCGGCCTGCGCCATTTACTTGCGAACGCTGTTGCCCTACATGTGGACCGCCACCTTTTCGAAGGGTCCGGTCCGGGCTTCAGAATCATCAGCCATCCGTGGTTTTCCCTCATCGGGTCCGTATCGCCGGGAGGTTGGCTCCGCCCACGCTGTCCGGAAACGATTCCGTTATCGTAGCTTTTGCCGCCCGCGGCAACCATCGCCTGGGGAACCGAGGCGCTCATAGCGTTACCGCTATTCGCGCTCTACCATCGAATATTCCAAATCCAGAGGAGTTTCGCGGCCGAAGATTTTGACTATGACTTTGATTTTCTTCTTGTCGGGCAACACCTCGGTGATTTTTCCGGAGAAACCCTTGAAAGCGTCGGCCGTAACCTTCACAATCTCTCCGACCATAAAGTCGGGGGTAGCCTCCTCGAAATTCTCGTTGATGTCGTCGGCCGTACCGAGCATGCGCATCACCTCGCTCTCGCGCAGAGCCTCGGGCTTGGCATCCTTGCCGCGCCCTTTGAGGAAGTCGATTACGTTGGTGGTATTGACGAGCTCGTGCACTACCTCACCGACAAGTTCGGCCTCGACAAACACGTAGCCGGAATAAAGGTTGCGTTCTTTCACCACCTTTTTTCCGTTCTTAACCGTGAGGACCTTCTCGGTGGGAATCAACACCTGGAAAACGTGCTTGCCAAGATCGGTGTTCTTGATGGCTCCATCAAGGAGCTCCTTTACCTTGGCTTCCTTTCCGGAAATGGCACGCAGAACGTACCAAGCTCTTTTTGTATTTTCAGCCATTGATTGTACCACTTTAAAGATTACTTGCCGAGGCTGTAAATCGCGTGCATAATTGTATCAATCACCTGATCCATGACAAAGATTATCAGAGCGATAATCACGGAAGCAAGCATCACGATGCAGGCACTCTTGATTAACTGCGTCTTAGTAGGCCAAGAAGTCTTATAACGAAGTTCGTCGTAAGACTCCTCAATATTCGTAAGTAATTTCAATTTTTTCATTTACTGCGTTTTTGCACGGGTTGAGAGACTCGAACTCCCGACACCTGGTTTTGGAGACCAGTGCTCTACCAACTGAGCTAAACCCGTGTGTTAAGAAAGTTCCGGCCCCGATGGGCGATGCCGGCGAAGCCGGAACTTTCTATGGGGTTGAATCAGACTCGATGATTAGTCGAGAATCTCAGTGATCTGACCCGAACCAACGGTGCGGCCACCTTCACGGATGGCGAAACGCAGACCCTGGTCGCATGCTACCGGAGTGATGAGGTCAACGATGATCTCAACGTGGTCGCCGGGCATTACCATTTCAACGCCTTCGGGAAGAGTGATTTCACCGGTTACGTCGAGGGTACGGATATAGAACTGAGGACGGTAGTGGTTGTGGAAGGGGGTGTGACGGCCGCCTTCTTCTTTCTTCAGGATGTAGACGGAAGCCTTGAACTTCGAGTGGGGCTTCACAACACCCGGATGGCAGATTACCATACCGCGCTTGATTTCTTTCTTGTCGATACCGCGGAGGAGCAGACCTACGTTGTCGCCGGCTTCACCCTGATCGAGGAGCTTGCGGAACATTTCAACACCGGTAACGGTGGATTTGAGGTTTGCGCCGAGACCCATGATCTGAACTTCGTCGCCGACTTTCACAACGCCGGTTTCAATACGGCCGGTAGCAACGGTACCACGACCGGTGATCGAGAAGACGTCCTCGACGGGCATCAGGAAGGGTTTGTCGATATCGCGGGGAGGCAGGGGAATCCAGGTGTCGACTGCATCCATGAGCTCCATAACCTTAGCTTCCCATTCGGGTTCGCCGTTGAGGGCACCGAGGGCAGAGCCGCGGATGATGGGAGTTTCGTCGCCATCGTATTCGTAAGCCGAGAGGAGTTCGCGCATTTCCATTTCAACGAGTTCGAGCATCTCTTCGTCGTCGACCATGTCGCACTTGTTGAGGAATACAACCAGACGGGGAACGTTCACCTGACGGGCGAGAAGGATGTGCTCGCGGGTCTGGGGCATCGGGCCGTCGGTAGCGGCAACCACGATGATTGCACCGTCCATCTGAGCAGCACCGGTAACCATGTTCTTCACATAGTCAGCGTGTCCCGGGCAGTCAACGTGAGCGTAGTGACGGTTGGCGGTCTCGTACTCTACGTGAGCGGTGTTGATTGTGATACCGCGCTCTTTTTCCTCGGGAGCGTTGTCGATCTGGTCGAACGACTTAACCTCGGAAAGACCGGCTTTAGCAAGCACGGTGGTGATAGCGGCGGTAAGGGTAGTTTTACCGTGGTCAACGTGACCAATGGTACCGATGTTTACATGCGGTTTGGTTCTTTCGAATTTCTCTTTAGCCATAACTTTGCTATTTTGATAAAATGATTAGAATCTACTGACAAAATCGCTCTCCGGATTGTTATAGAAAGTGAGGGATGAAAAACCCGGCGGAGAAAATCTCCATGCGCAGGAGTCATTTCGCAAAGAAATCCTGCCGGTTTTCAACGCGCCACCGGAGTGAACAATCCGTGGCCGACGCCAAGGCCGGAGGGTCGAAACAGATTCGCTGCCTCACAACTCTATTTCAACGACACACCACGGCAATGACAACGCACTGTCGGGGTTGTGTTGGTTGGAGCGATAAGAGAGCCGATGACGGGATTTGAACCCGTGACCTCTTCCTTACCAAGGAAGTGCTCTACCACTGAGCTACATTGGCAAAATTTAAAAGATCTTAGAGCGGAAGACGAGGCTCAAACTCGCGACCCTCAGCTTGGAAGGCTGATGCTCTATCAACTGAGCTACTTCCGCATCGACTCCGAGGAATCGGCAGCCGGGAGAGCCGCCGGCAGAAGCATCAGAGTGTGGGCGCGGATGGATTCGAACCACCGAAGTCGAAAGACAGCAGATTTACAGTCTGCCCCATTTGGCCACTCTGGAACACGCCCAAATTTCATTTAGCCTGTGCTTCTTCAGCCTTGGAGAAGGGAGAGCCTCTTGTCGGATTCGAACCAACGACCCCGAGATTACAAATCACGTGCTCTGGCCAACTGAGCTAAAGAGGCAGCTTTCAAAGAACTCTTGCGAGAGCGGCTTCCGCAGGTGGGCTTCCGTCTCATTTGCGGTTGCAAAGTTAAGCAACATTTTTGAACCGCGCAAGTATTTCAACAAAATTTTTCGCGAATTTCATCGCCGATTCAAGACCGCCGACACTGCGGCAGCTCCACACCTCACAGTATCAACCCTTTTGCGAATCCAGCCGCTCTGACACCCACTGATAATTTTTCGCCGCGTGGCTTTGCCGCCGCAGAAGCCACCGGCTACCACCGGACACAATGACGCGACCCGGCTTAAAGTTTGCAAAAGCGGAAGCGATTGCCGAAAGTTTTATTAATTTTGCAGAAACAAAAAGGTATTAGCTCTCAGATACGAATCCCGTTCAAACAACCATCGACAACAACTCTACACATATATTATATATGAAAACGGAAATCACAAACAGAATCTCGGCCCTGCGCGCCGAGATGAAAAAAGCCGGAGTCGACGCCGTGATTATTCCTCAGACCGACCCCCATCAGAGTGAATATCTCGCCGCACACTGGCAGGTGCGCCGCTGGCTCAGCGGTTTTACCGGTTCGGCCGGCGACCTTGTGGTTACGGCCGACGACGCCCTGCTATGGACCGACTCGCGCTACTTCCTCCAGGCCGCACGCCAGCTGGAAGACACCGACATAAAACTACTGAAGGACGGCCTGCCCGACACCCCTTCGATCAACCACTACCTTACGCATACGCTTAAGAAAGGCGCCAAAGTGGGCATCGACGGCGCACTCTTCAACCTCGGCACCGTTTGCGCCCTGCGCGGAGTATTAGAGAAACGCGGCATGACCCTCGCCACCGATTTCGACGCTACCGACACCATCTGGGAAGACCGCCCCGACCTGCCCGAAGCCATGGTGTTCGTCCACGACGTGAAATACGCCGGCGAGACCGCAGCCTCGAAAATCGCAAAAATCCTGGCCGAGGCAGCCGAACAGGGCGCCAACGCCACCCTCGTATCCGCGCTCGACGAAATCGCCTGGACGCTCAACATCCGCAGCCGCGATGTGAACTGCAACCCCGTGGCCACCGCATTCCTCTACCTCTCGGCAAAAGGGAGCATCCTCTTCATCAAGCCGGAAAAAATCGACGACGCCACTGCCGCATATCTCAAGAAGGCCGGCGTAGAGATTCTCCCCTACTCCGAGGTTTACAGCCATATGTCGTCGCTCCCGGCCGACACGCTCGTGCTTGTCGACGCCACGCGCACGTCGGTAAAGGCCATCGACTCACTCGGCAGCCGCGCAGTGGTCGGAGCCTCGCCCATCCCCATGCTCAAGGCCACTAAAAACGACGTTCAGATCGCCGGCATACGCAAATCGATGGAAATCGACGGAGCCGCCCTCGTCGGCGCCTTCATGGAAATCGAGAAGCGCATGGCCGAAGGCACGAAACTCACCGAGATGGATGTGGCCGACATTCTTACCCACTTCCGTTCGCAGCAGCCCGGCTATTTCGACCTCAGTTTCGAGACAATCGCAGGCTACGGCCCTCACGGAGCCATCGTGCACTACGAGGCGACGCCCGAGACCGACAGCACCATCGAGCCTCACGGTCTTCTGCTCATCGACTCCGGCGCGCAGTATCTCACCGGCACCACCGACATTACACGCACCATAGCAATGGGCGCCCCCACTGCCGAAGAGAAGCGCGACTTCACCTTGGTGATGAAAGGCCACATAGCCCTCGGCACGGCCATATTCCCCGAAGGAACGCGCGGCGCCCAGCTCGACGCTCTCGCGCGCCAGTTCCTCTGGAAAGAGGGTCTGAGCTACCTCCACGGCACCGGCCACGGCGTAGGCCACTTCCTCAACGTTCACGAAGGTCCGCAGAGCATACGCCTCAACGACGTGCCCGCCACGCTGCGCCCCGGCATGCTCACCTCCAACGAGCCCGGCCTCTACCGCACCGACTGCCACGGTATCCGCTGCGAGAACCTCGTGCTATGCGTCGACGCCTTCACCACCGAGTTCGGCCGCTTCTTCCGCTTCGAGACCATGACGCTCTTCCCCTTCGACCGCAGCCTCTTCGACACAGCCATAATGACCCCGCAGGAAATCGAGTGGGTCGACGGCTACCATGCCGAAGTGCTCCGCCGTCTCCTCCCCTACCTCAACGAGGAGCAGGCCGAATGGCTCCGTAAGAAGACACTCCCGCTTCAGGCCTGAGACGGCATTTCCACCCGGAACAACAGATATTCGACATACAAATGGCACTTATAATACCTCTGCGCGGCTACACGCCCGAAATAGGCCGCGACTGCTTTCTGGCGGAAAACGCCACAGTGGTTGGCGACGTGGTTATGGGCAGCGAATGCTCCGTATGGTTCAACACCGTGATTCGCGGCGACGTGAACTCCATACGCATCGGCAACCGCGTCAATATCCAGGACGGTTCCGTTCTCCACACTCTATACAAGAAATCGACCATCGAAATCGGCAACGACGTATCAATAGGCCATAACGTGACCGTTCATGGCGCCAAAATCCACGACTACGCCCTCATAGGGATGGGTGCTGTGGTAATGGACGACGCCGAAGTGGGCGAAGGAGCACTGATAGCCGCAGGGTCGGTTGTTCTCTCGAAAACCAAAATCGGACCTCACGAGCTGTGGGGCGGATGTCCCGCCAAGTTCATCAAAATGATGGAACCGGAAAAATCTCGCGAACTCAACGAGAAGATAGCACACAACTATCTTTTCTACTCGCGCTGGTACACCCACCCCGAGGAGACAGACCTCAACGACCGCAACTGAGCGGCCGGGAAATCAATAAAACAAACGTAAGGCGATGTGTCGAACCTGAATTCAGACATATCGCCTTCGTTTATATTTTCTCGCGGGGCACGACTGCTCAGATGCATCCGCGAATCGAGGCCAGATCCGGGAGACCATGGCGGTCGAGATATTCGTTGATGCCGTCGATGATTTTCACCGTTACCGAAGGATCGACAAAATTCGCCGTTCCCACCTCTACAGCAGTAGCCCCGGCCATGATGAACTCCAGCGCGTCGCGGGCGGTAAGAATGCCGCCAAGCCCTACCACGGGTATTTTCACCGTTTTGGCTACCTGCCAGACCATGCGTACCGCCACAGGACGGACGGCGGGACCCGAAAGCCCCCCGGTAACGGTCGAAAGCATCGGCCGACGCCGCTCCACGTCGACGGCCATGCCAAGCAGCGTATTGATCAGACTGACCGAATCTGCCCCCTCAGCCTCCACAGCCTTTGCGATGTCGACAATCGACGTCACGTTGGGCGAGAGCTTCATAATCAGCGTTCCGGGCCATGCGCGGCGCACGGCGCGCGTAACCTGCGCGGCCCCCTCGCATGTAGTGCCGAAGGCCATTCCCCCATGCTTCACGTTGGGGCACGAGATATTGACCTCAATCCCCTTTATGGCCGGACACCGGGCTGCCAGGCGGCGGCACACCTCGGCATAATCCTCGGGCGACGAGCCCGAGACGTTGACCATCACCTGCGTGTCAAGCCCCTCAAGGCGCGGATAGATATGTTCGATAAAATACTCCACCCCTTTGTTCTGCAGCCCCACGGCGTTTAGCATTCCCGAAGGCGTCTCGGCCATGCGCGGATAAGGATTGCCCTGACGCGGCTCGAGCGTGGTGCCTTTCACGATAAAACCGCCCAGACGGTTCAGGTCGATAAAATCTGCGAACTCCTCGCCGTAGCCGAAGGTGCCCGATGCCGTAAGTACCGGATTTTTCAGCTTCAGCGAGCCGATGGATGTACTGAGGTCTGCCATAAGAACATAAATATTGAGGTGATTCGTGCGCAAAGGTAGCAAATTAACGCGAGAGCGCCAACGGGGCGCAGAGTCACAATCATTGATTTTACGGCCGACTCCGATTGAGCGCAAAATGCCACTTGGCAGTATTTATAATATGAATAGAAGCAGAAATGCCTCTAAACCCAAAATAATTCGTAAATTTGCAACACTTATACACGTTTCTAACCATGATGAATCTGTTTTCTCTCGAAGGGAAAGTAGCGCTCGTAACCGGGGCGGCCTATGGTATCGGACTGGCCATAGCCGAGGCTTTCGCAGCCGCAGGTGCAAAAATCGTTTTCAACTGCTCGCGCCAGTCGACCGTCGACCGCGGTCTTGAAGCCTACAAGGCTCTCGGAATCGACGCCAAAGGCTATCTCTGCGACGTAACCGACGAAGAGGCCGTAAAAGCCATGGTGGCCGACATCGAGGCTACCGTCGGCACAATCGACATCCTTGTGAACAACGCCGGAATAATCAAACGCATCCCTATGGAGGAAATGGCTGTGGATGATTTCCGTCGCGTGGTCGATGTAGACCTTGTAGCCCCGTTCATCGTGGCCAAGGCCGTGATTCCCGGCATGATTAAGAAAGGTCACGGCAAGATTATCAACATCTGCTCGATGATGAGCGAGCTCGGCCGCGAGACCGTTAGCGCCTATGCGGCAGCAAAAGGCGGCCTGAAGATGCTCACCCGCAATATCTGCTCGGAATTCGGAGGCGCCAACATTCAGTGCAACGGTATCGGCCCGGGCTATATCGCCACAGAGCAGACTGCTCCCCTGCGCGAAATCCAGCCCGACGGCTCGCGCCACCCGTTCGACCAGTTCATTATCTCCAAGACTCCCGCAGGCCGATGGGGTACCCCCGACGACCTCAAGGGTCCGGCTGTATTCCTCGCTTCCGACGCATCGAATTTCGTTAACGGCCATATCCTCTACGTCGACGGCGGCATCCTCGCCTACATCGGCAAGCAGCCCTGATACTTCGCCGCTACGACTTTTCACTGAAAGCAGATGAAAGCCATATTTGCCGCAGCCGCATTGCTGGCTCTCGCCGCAGGCTGCACCCAGCAACACACCATCGAGGTAACCAACGCCTCGAATGCCAATGCCGACGGCGAAATAGCCGAAGTGCCCCTGGCCGACATACTCTCCGCCATCGGAGAGGAATTCGTTATTTCCGACCCGGAGGGGGCTGAGGTTCCTTACCAGATTACCTACGACAGTCTGGTGGTATTTCCCGCCGACGTGCCCGCAGGAACAACGGTAGCTTACCGCCTCGTGAAGGGGACTCCGCAGAAAGTCGACACTATAGTCTACGGGCGCCAGTTCCCCGAGCGCAAGGACGACATGGCCTGGGAAAACGACCGCTCGGCCTACAGGGCCTACGGCCCCGCGCTCCAGGAGTCGGGCGAACGAGCCTTCGGCTACGACATATGGACCAAAAGCGTCGCCACGCCGATACTTGAACAGCGTTTCGCCGACGACATCGAGCGCGGCATCTCCTTCCACGTCGACCACGGCAACGGAATGGACGTATACGGTGTCGGCCCGACCCTCGGGGGTGGTACAGCCGCGCTGCTCGACAGCCTCGGCTCGATAGTATTTCCCTACTGCTACGCCGGCTACGAAATTCTCGACCGCGGCCCGCTGCGCTTTACCGTACGCCTCGACTACCGCCCGATGGCCGTCGACGGCGACTCGGCCGTAGTGGAGCACCGTCTGATTTCTCTCGACCGCGGCTCGTGGCTCAACCGCACCACCGTAAGCTACGACGGTCTTTCCACGCCCCGACAGCTTGCTCCGGGCATCGTAGTCCACGACTCGAATCCCGATGGCTACGAACTTATGGAAGCCGAACATGCAATGGCGTATGCCGACCTCACAGAGGACCCCACCAACGGCAACGGAACAATCTATGTCGGCATAGTGGCTCCGCAGGGCGGTGAGATGCGCTATCAGACGCTTCCCGAACCAGCCGGAGCAGCCATCGGCCACATACTTGCGCCATCGACCTATACTCCCGGCGAAAGCTATACCTACTGGTGGGGCTCCGGATGGAGCAAAGGTGGCGTGACCGACATGGACGCATGGAAGAATATCCTGGCAACGCGCTCGGCACTGGCAGCCACGCCGCTGAAAGCGGCAGTGAAATGAGCAATCCGCCAAAACAAACCTAACACAATGGAAGAAGTTTTCAAATATATAATCGGACTGGGCGCAGCCGTGATGATGCCGGTGATTTTCACCGTGCTCGGCGGATGCATCGGCATCCGCTTCGGCAACGCCCTCAAATCGGGCCTTAAAGTGGGTGTGGGCTTCATCGGTCTGAGCATCGTGACCGCCCTGCTCACCTCGGCACTCGGCCCCGCGCTCAACGAGGTGGTCGAAATCTACGACCTCCAGCTCAAGGTGTTCGACATGGGATGGCCCGCAGCCGCCTCGGTGGCCTACAACACCGCCGTGGGCGCGTTCATCATCCCCGTGTGTCTGGGCGTCAACCTTCTGATGCTCCTCACCAAGACCACGCGCACCGTCAACATCGACCTCTGGAACTACTGGCACTTCGCCTTCATCGGTGCCGTAATCTACTTCGCCAGCGACTCGCTCGCGTGGGGATTCTTCGGTGCCGTAATCTGCTATGTCATCACGCTTATCCTGGCCGATATCACCGCCAAGAAATTCCAGCGATTCTACGACGGCATGGACGGAATCTCGATTCCACAGCCTTTCTGCGCAGGTTTTGTGCCCTTTGCATGGGCCATAAACAAGGGGCTCGACAAGATTCCCGGCATGGACCGTCTGGAAATCGACGCCGAGGGACTGAAACGCAAATTCGGCGTACTCGGCGAGCCGCTGTTTCTCGGTGTGATAGTCGGCGTGGGCATCGGATGCCTTACCTGCCGCACCTGGAATGAAATTGTCGACCAAATCCCCTACATCCTCGGCCTGGGCATCAAGATGGGCGCGGTAATGGAACTTATTCCGCGCGTCACGGTGCTCTTCATCGAAGGCCTGAAACCCATCAGCGACGCCACACGCCAGCTGATAGCACGCAAATTCAAGGGTGCCGACGGCCTGAACATCGGCATGAGCCCCGCACTGGTAATCGGCCACCCCACAACCCTGGTGGTGTCGCTGCTGCTCATCCCCGTTACGCTTCTTCTCGCCGTAGTGCTCCCCGGCAACGAATTCCTGCCGCTGGCATCGCTCGCGGGAATGTTCTACGTGTTCCCGCTGGTGCTCCCCTTCACCAAGGGCAACGTCGTCAAGACTCTCATAGTCGGAATCGTCGTTATGGTGATGGGACTATATATGGTCACCAACCTCGCGCAGTGGTTTACCCTGGCGGCAAAGGATGTATATGCCGTGACCGGCGACGCTGCCGTAGCCATCCCCGCCGGATTCGACGGCGGCAGCCTCGACTTCGCCTCCTCTCCGCTGGCGTGGGTAATCTTCCAGTGCGTCGAGAACCTTAAATGGATCGGTTCGGGCATCCTTGTGGCTGTCACGATGGCCATGATGTGGTGGAACCGTGTCCACATAATCCGCAACCAGCGCGCAATGATCGAGAAAAATTCAACCGAAATACAAACTCCGGAATAACCAGAATATGAGCAAAATCGTAACCCTCGGCGAAATCATGCTTCGCCTTTCGCCTGCCGGCCACTCGCGCTTCGTGCAGGTCGACAATTTCGATGTGATATGGGGCGGCGGCGAAGCCAATGTGGCCGTAAGCTGCGCCAACTATGGCCATGAGGCCTGCTTCGTGACCAAACTCCCGACCCACGAAATCGGCCAGGCTGCCGTAAACGCTCTGCGCCGCTACGGCGTCGACACTCGTTTCATTGCCCGCGGAGGCAACCGTGTGGGCATCTACTACTGTGAGACCGGTGCATCGATGCGTCCTTCGAAAGTAATCTACGACCGTGCCGGAAGCGCCATCGCCGAGGCCGACCCCGCCGATTTCGATTTCGACGCAATCATGGAAGGTGCCGACTGGTTCCACTGGAGCGGAATCACTCCCGCCATCTCCGACAAGGCTGCCGAGCTGACGCGCCTGGCCTGCGAGGCCGCCAAGCGCCACGGCGTAACCGTTAGCGTCGACCTCAATTTCCGCAAAAAACTCTGGACAAGCGAAAAAGCCCAGAGCGTGATGCGTCCGCTAATGAAGTATGTCGACGTATGTATCGGCAACGAAGAGGACGCCGAGCTGTGCCTCGGCTTCAAGCCCGACGCCGACGTAGAGGGGGGCGACACAAATGCCGAAGGCTACAAAGGAATTTTCCGCGCCATGGCCAAGGAATTCGGCTTCAAATATGTGGTATCGACACTCCGCGAGAGCTTCTCGGCAAGCCACAACGGCTGGAAAGCCATGATTTTCAACGGCTCTGAATTCTACGAGAGTAAGCGCTACGACATCAATCCAATCATCGACCGCGTAGGTGGGGGCGACAGCTTCTCGGGCGGCCTGATTCACGGTATGCTCACTATGGGCACTCAGGGCGAAGCACTCGAATTCGCCGTAGCTGCATCGGCCCTGAAGCAGACCATTCCCGGCGACTTCAACCTCGTAAGCGCGGCTGAAGTCGAGGCACTCGCCGGCGGAAACGCCAACGGTCGCGTGCAGCGTTGATTTTCACGATGATATATTCCACTACAGACAAGCATAATGGCAAAATTCGATAAACTGGCCGTACTGGCCAAGATGAAAGAGGCGCCCGTGGTGCCCGTATTCTACCACAAGGACGCCGCCACGGCCTGTGCCGTGGTGAAAGCCTGCTACGAAGGTGGCATCCGCGCCTTCGAGTTCACCAACCGCGGCGACTTTGCCCACGAAGTATTCGAGCAGGTGGTGAAATTCGCCGCCACCGAATGCCCTGAAATGGCAATCGGCGTAGGCTCCGTAGTCGAGCCCGCAACCGCCGCACTCTATATTCAGCTGGGCGCCTGCTTCGTGGTAGGCCCGATGTTCAACCCCGAGATAAGCCGCGTATGCAACCGCCGCGGCGTGCCCTATACCCCCGGGTGCGGCACCGTCAGCGAAGTGAGCGCCGCTCAGGAGACGGGCTGCGATCTCTGCAAGGTGTTCCCCGGCGACGTACTCGGCCCGAAATTCGTGAAAGGTCTGCTCGCCCCGATGCCATGGAGCCGCCTTATGGTTACCGGCGGAGTCGAGCCCACCGAAGAGAACATCCGCGCATGGTTTGCAGCCGGAGTCTACTGCGTGGGTATGGGATCGAAGCTCTTCCCGAAAGACCGCGTGGCAGCCGCCGACTGGGCTTATGTAGCCGACAAGTGCCGCGAGTCGCTTGCGATTGCCGCTGCATGCCGCAAATAACTTCAATTCAGAATTTCTCCACCAAATCAGGATTCATAAAAATGAAGAAAACCCTCATGGCCCTCGCGGCCCTCGCCATAGCCTTCGGAGCCTCGGCCCAGACCTCATACACGATAATGCGCGCCGTGCATCCCGAAGATTTCAAGAACTACGACACCTCACGCCTGCGTTCCCACTTCATGATGCCGACCGTCATGGAGCAAGACAAAATCAACCTGACCTACTCGATGTACGACCGCCTGATTTTCGGCGGCGTTGTACCTGTTGAGAAAACCATGGCGCTCGAGACAATCGACCCGCTCAAGGCTGCCTACTTTCTGGAGCGCCGCGAGCTGGGCGTTATCAACGTCGGCGGCCCCGGCGTGGTGACCGTCGACGGCAAAGCCTACGAACTCAACTTCAAGGACGCCCTCTACGTGGGCCGCGGCAACAAGGAAGTGACTTTCGCCAGCCGCGACGCAGCCAATCCCGCCAAGTTCTATATCAACTCCACTCCTGCCCACAAAGCCTACAAGACGCAGCTCGTGACCATCGACGGCCGCAAAGGCTCGATAAAGGCCAACTCGTTTGCCGCCGGCAAAATGGAGGAGAGCAACGACCGCGTAATCAACCAGCTCATCGTGAGCAACGTGCTTGATGAAGGCCCCTGCCAGCTTCAGATGGGACTTACCGAACTCAAACCGGGTTCGGTATGGAATACCATGCCTGCCCACACCCACGACCGCCGCGTTGAGGCTTACTTCTATTTCAACGTGCCCGAAGGCAACGCCATCTGCCATCTTATGGGCGAGCCTCAGGAGAACCGCCTCATCTGGCTCCACAACGAGCAGGCGGTAATGTCGCCCGAATGGAGCATCCACGCTGCCGCCGGTACCTCCAACTATATGTTCATCTGGGGGATGGGTGGCGAGAACCTCGACTACGGGGATATGGATAAAGTTACTTATCTCGAAATGAAATAACTTTATGAGGACGTTGTGATAACGGCCCATCTGGGTCGTCGCCGAAGGGATGCGGGCTCGGTCATTGACCTTAGTCAACTCCCTCACCCTTACCCTCCGGCTCCTACCATCTGAACCGTTCTAACAACGCCCTCGGCCATCCGGACAGCAGTCCAATTAAACAGCTCTCGGACATCCGGACGGAGACAAAAATCGGTGTGTCAGCGTTTTGTCTGACACACCGATTTCTGTATGTGTTAGTCGGGGAATCAGTCCTCGAGATAGTAGACGATGGTGGTTACGACGCGCACCTTCTTGATGTAGGGAGTAGACGAGGAGGAATCGTCGATGGAGAAGGACCCCTGCGAGGCCGTCTTCATCTTTCCTACCTTTGAGCCTGAATCCTTGGCAAATTGCGCGGCGGCCTCGCGAGCGTTTTCCGTGGCCTGCGCTATCATTTCCGGCTTGATGCTGTTGAGGGCGGTATAGTCGTAGCTGATGTAGGAATTCGTAACAGGAATCCCCTCCTTGAGCAGTTCGCTCTGGCGGTTGAGTAGTTTGCGGACGGTAGCCACATTGGAGGTGCTGACCGTAACGTTGCACGTGAGCGAGTAGTTGAACTTCGCCTGACTGTACTGGTTGGCCGTGGCGTTGTAGGTGTCGGGGGGATTGATGGAAATGTCGTTGCGTTCGATGCCGTTGGAAGTCAGGAAGTTGATAATCTTGTCGTTGTAGGAGGTCACCTGGTCGTAGAGCGAGATGAGGTTGTCGCCGGCTACACTGTATTGTATCGGCCAGGTGACGTGGTTGGCCTCCACCTCGCGCTCGGCGAGGCCTTTGACCGTAACCTGGCGGTCGCGAAACGCCATATTGTCGATACCGGACTTGATGAAAAGTCCGAGGAAGAAAATCCCTGCGGCAATCAGGAGTGCCGCGATAATGGTTTGGTAGCTACTTTTCATAATTTGTAATGATTATGATTAAAAACTACACTTAAGACACGCATCCGGCCACAAAGGTTTATTCTGCCGGATCAATTTCTTAAAAATCCTTTGATTTGCCATGCGCCGCTGATTTTTAGCCGCGCGTAATACCGGCAAAACAGCTCCAAAAAGCTATCTTTGCAGTCAGAAGAAAACAAATCCGATACACATGAATAAAACCACCCTTCTACTTACCTCTGCGCTGACGGTTGCTACCGCCTTCTGCGCACTTCCGGCGACGGGTTCTGAGCAGTGCCAACACGCTTCCAACTCCGGCACGCCTGCCGCCAACCTGCAATTCAAGAACCCCGTACTTCCCGAATTCCACGCCGACCCGGAGATACTTTATTCGGAGAAAACAGGCAGATACTATATTTACTCCACCACCGACGGCTTTCCCGGCTGGGGTGGTGCCTATTTCACCTGCTACTCCTCGCCCGACCTGAAGGACTGGAAATATGAAGGCGTGATACTCGACGTATCGACGCCCCAGGTATCGTGGGCCAACGGCAGCGCCTGGGCCCCTGCAATCGAGGAGAAGAGAATCGGCGACCAATACAAATATTTCTTCTATTTCAGCGCCAACCCCAACACCGAAAACGGCAAACAGATCGGAGTGGCCGTGGCCGACTCCCCCACCGGACCGTTCGTGGCACCCGACAGCCCGATGATCACGGAATCGCCTACCGGCCGCGGCCAGCAGATCGACGTCGACGTATTCACCGACCCCGTCAGCGGGAAATCCTATCTCTATTGGGGAAACGGCTATATGGCCGGCGCCGAACTCAACGACGACATGATGTCAATCAGGCCTGAGACAATCACCGTTATGACACCCAAAGGAGGCACACTCGCCGACTATCAGTTCCGCGAGGCTCCTTACGCAGCCTATCGCGACGGGAAATATTACTTCTTCTGGAGCGTAGACGATACAGGTTCGCCCAACTACCATGTGGCCTACGGGACGTCCGACTCGCCGCTCGGCCCTATCAAAGTAGCCGACGAGCCCGTAATACTAAGCCAGAAAGACAACATACTCGGTCCTGCCCACAACTCCGTGCTCCGCCTGCCCGACACCGACGAATGGATTATCGTCTACCATCGCATCAATCCCGCGTACCGCGACCATGCTCCGGGCATCCACCGCGAGGTGTGCATCGACCGCCTGCAATTCAAACCCGACGGCACCATCATACCCGTAATGCCACATTAATTAGTTACAGCTGCGACACCACGACATCGCCTCTCCGAGGCTCCAGTGCTTTTTGACTTTATTACCCCAGGCTCGGCCTACGGCCGTCGCCTGGGGTTGTACATTATATCGGCCCTCCGGGCCTCCAGGCATCTCGGTGTATCTGATTATCAAGTCAGGCTTATATAGACGACTGATGCATCAGGGTGCATCCCTACAAGCTGACGGCCAACCATATAGGCAGAATCAGTAGTCAACAGGTATATCATAACCAAAATTTTTTTGATATTTCTATTGGAGTTTATAAATATTTATGTAACTTAGCGACGCATAAACGCTGTTTATGCTAAATTTCATAAATATTTATTCACTTCAACGAACATTCATCATGGAGAAACAAAAACGCTACATCCTGCCGGAGAGCGAAGTACCGCGCTTCTGGTACAATATACAGGCCGACATGACCACCAAACCGATGCCACCGCTCAATCCCGCCACCCGCCAGCCGCTGAAAGCCGAAGATCTCTTTCCCATATTCGCCGAGGAGTGCTGCCGCCAGGAACTGAATACAACCGACCCCTGGATACCCATCCCCGAGGAGGTGCGCGAGAAATACAAATACTACCGCACCACCCCACTGGTGCGCGCCTACGGACTTGAAAAAGCCCTCGGTACAACCGCACATATCTATTTCAAGAACGAGAGTGTAAGCCCGATGGGGTCGCACAAGCTCAACTCCGCCATTCCACAGGCATTCTACTGCAAGCAGGAGGGAGTGAAGAACGTAACTACCGAGACCGGTGCAGGCCAGTGGGGAGCCTCACTCGCCTATGCAGCATCGCTTTTCGGACTGGAATCGGCCGTTTATCAGGTAAAGATTTCCTACGAGCAGAAGCCCTACCGCCGCAGCATAATGCAGACCTTCGGAGCACAGGTAACGCCCTCTCCTTCCATGTCGACCCGCGCAGGAAAAGACATCCTCACAGTCAACCCCAACTATCAGGGCTCGCTCGGCACGGCCATCTCGGAGGCCGTGGAGCTGGCGATGACAACCCCCGACTGCAAATATACGCTCGGCTCGGTGCTCAACCACGTGTCGCTCCATCAGACCGTAATCGGCCTCGAGGCTGAGAAACAGATGGAGATGGCCGGAGAATATCCCGACGTGGTAATCGCCTGCTTCGGCGGAGGAAGCAACTTCAGCGGCATTGCATTCCCGTTCATGCGCCATAAGATTGCCGGCGAGGAAGGGAAGACCGCAACACGATTCGTGGCAGCCGAGCCGGCGTCGTGCCCGAAACTCACGCGCGGCGAATTCCACTACGACTTCGGCGACGAGGCCGGATATACGCCTCTGCTGCCGATGTTTACCCTCGGACACAAATTCGCTCCCGCACATATACATGCAGGCGGTCTGCGGTACCACGGCGCCGGGACAATCGTATCGCAGCTTCTGAAAGACGGACTGATGGAGGGCGTAGACATCGACCAGCTGGAATCGTTCGAGGCCGGATGTCTGTTCGCCCGCTCGGAGGGTATAATCCCAGCTCCCGAATCATGCCATGCCATAGCGGCTACCATCCGCGAGGCGCGCAAAGCCACCGAAGAAGGGAAGGAGACCGTAATACTGTTCAACCTCTCGGGCCACGGACTTATCGATATGGCCTCCTACGACAAATTCCTTCAGGGCGACCTGCAGAACTACTCTCTGTCCGACGAGGAGCTGAAGCGCTCGCTGCAGTCGGTGCCCGAAGCACCCGGCGAAGAAGCCGGGAAATAATCGAATAACAGAACCGCGCCGTCAACGACGCAATCAGAGCAACCTGGTGGTTGGCTCCGGACGTGCCGGAAGGTCGTCGGGGCTGACCACCGGATTTATTTTACCGTCGGACGATACGTGCGGGCGCGGCGTCTTCATCTTTAGTTTGAGTTCGTCGAACCCGCGGCCGTATACGCCGTTGACAGCTGCCTGGGTGATGAACGCATCGTTGTCGATCGACTTGATAATACGGAAAATCGTTACGGATTCAATCTTGCGGCACATTACCAGAAGGACCTTAACATCCTTCTTCGAATACCACCCCATTCCGTTGAGCACCGTGCATCCGCGCTGGGCCTCGTTGTTGATCGCCGTGGCTATTTCTTCCCAGTAAGGCGAGAAAATGGTGAACTGCACGGCCATACGGTTGGTATTAATCATCATGTCGGCCATAAATGGAATCACGAACAGAGTAATCAGACCGTAGACAAGGGCCGGAACAGCGGCCTGGAAATCGAAATCGGGCATGAAGAAAAATTTCAGAAGCACCGAGGAACTGATTACCGTGAGGTCGAAATACATCATGGCACGGCCTATGGACACATTGCTCTTCTTCGAGGCCACAGCAGCCACGATATCCGTTCCGCCGGTCGAGCCGTTGTGGATGAAAACAAGTCCGATGCCGAGGCCGCAGAGCACGGCGCCGATAATCACGTCCATAAATGTCTGCCCCTCCACCGGGGGCTTCGTGAACATCGGCTGGAATACGGCGAATACAAGCGAGATAACCACCACCCCGAATAGCGTGCGTATCACGAACGTACGCCCTACAATTCGATATGCCAGAGCGAGCATTATGACGTTGACCGAAAAAATCGTCACCGAATACGGCACGTGGAACCCCATCAGGCCGAACGTGATCATGTCTACCACCTGGCTGAGACCCGCCATACCGCCGATAACGACCTTGTCGGGCGCGGTGGCGATGAAGGAGCAGAACCCCAGGCCATAGAGCATTATGCCGAAAATAATAATCAGATAGTCTTTGGCATAAAGCCATAGTTTAGGGCGTGAGATTGCCATGGTAATAGGTTGAAAGATTTTGAATAAGCGGATTTCATCGGCCGAGCCGGCCTTTAGCACGCAAATTTCGCAAAAAATTTCCATTCCGCCTATCCCCTACCCCATTTTTGCCCCAGAAAACTCAACATCCGAGGGCACCGGGCTGAAGCCCGTCCACAGAACTATCTTTGGACCGATTTTCGCAGGAGGTCAGAGCGAGGTGTATTCTGAGGTGGCGGGGAAGCAGGGGCAGGCTTTGGGTGCGAAGTCGTGGTGGCCGTGGATGGAGGCATGGGGGAAGGCGCGGCGCAGGATGGTGAGCAGGGCGAGGAGGGAGGCGCGCTGGGCCGCGGTGCGCGTGTCGGCTGGATGGCCGTTGCGGTCGAGGCCTCCGATGTAGCAAACACCTACGGAGCGGCGGTTGTGGGCGCGGCAGTGGGCGCCGGGGCGGCGGAGCGGACGCCCGGCCTCGATGCTTCCGTCTATGCGGACAACGAAGTGATAGCCGATATCAGAGAAATGGCGGTCGGCAACGTGCCAGCGACGGATGTCGGCGGCGGAGAAGTCGCGTCCTTCGCGGGTAGCCGAGCAATGGACGATAATTTCGTCAATCTGACGGCCGCACGATTCGGCGGCAGCGAGGATTTCCTGTTGTGTCATGGAGTCTGAATAATAGTTTCGTAAAAGAGGGATAACTACTGAAGATCTGTTCTCGTTATGGTTTTGCCTGATGAGGCGTACATTGAAATTCCGGATACAAAGTTAAGGCCCGCAACGAGGGGTTGCGAGCCTAAAAATTCCTGAAAGCGCGATTATTTATTTCTTGGCATAGCGTTTTGCCTGTTCTGCAATGAGTTGCGCGTCGTCGAAATAATTGATTTTCATTGCGCGGCGAACCTCGTCGAGTGTCCGGACCGCAACAGCGCGGGCTTCTTCCGAGCCTTTACGCAGAATTTCGTAGACCTGGGGGATATCTGCCTCGAACTGCGCGCGACGCTCGCGGATAGGCGCAAGAAGCTCTTCGAGCACATTGTAAAGAAGCTTCTTTACGGTGCCGTCGCCAAGGCCTCCACGGGTATAGTGGTCCTTGAGCGCCTGAAGGTTGGCGTATTCGGGGAGATACTTGGCGAAATGGGAGTCGTTGCTCAGCGCCTCGAGATAGATGAAAGGACAATTGCCTTCGAGGTGGCCCGGGGAATCGATGGTAAGGTGCTCGGGGTCGGTATACATGCTGTTGACCTTCTTCTTCACTTCTTTGGAAGTATCGGAAAGGTAGATGCAGTTGCCCAGCGATTTGCTCATCTTGGCTTTGCCGTCGGTTCCCGGCAGACGCATGCACACGGCGTTGTCGGGAAGGAGGATTTCAGGCTCTACAAGCGTGGGGCCGTAGATATGATTGAAGCGGTTTACGATTTCGCGGGTAAGCTCGATCATGGGAGCCTGGTCCTCGCCGGCGGGGACGGTGGTGGCCTTGAACGCCGTTATGTCGCTTGCCTGGCTGACGGGGTAGCAGAAGAAACCTACGGGAATCGACTGTTCGAAATTGCGCATCTTGATCTCGGTCTTCACCGTGGGATTACGCTGCACACGGCTCACGCTCACCAGATTCATGTAGTAAAACGCCAGTTCGGCAAGCTCGTGCACCTGGCTCTGGATGAATATGGTAGTTTTGGCAGGGTCGAGGCCAGCGGAGAGATAGTCGAGAGCAACCTCGATGACGTTCTGACGCACTTTCTCCGGATTGTCGGCATTGTCGGTGAGCGCCTGGCAGTCGGCAATCATCACATATATCTTATCGAACTCGCCGGAATTCTGGAGTTCGACGCGACGGCGCAGGGAACCCACGAAATGGCCGAGATGAAGGCGCCCGGTGGGACGGTCGCCCGTCAGTATGATTTTTTCCATATGATGCAACTTATGTTTCTGATGTGACTTATATGACTTATGCAGCTTATATGCTGATATTTGCTGTTAATTAATGCAAAGTTACGTTTTTTCTCAGAAATTCGCCCTACCTTTGAGCACTATTCGCAGTAATATCTGCAAAAGGCAACCAACACTATCAATCATATAAAATTCCGTTCATGCTACACATCAAGTCTCTGGCATTGGCCCTGACCTTCGGCCTTATGGCCACGGCGCAAGGCAATGCAGCTGAAAAGTATGCCTACGATTCAGTGCCCGGCGATCCACTGCACGCCAAGATTTACACCCTTCCCAACGGGCTCAAGATATTCATGAGCCAGAACCCGCGTTCGCCGCGCATCCAGGCCAATATCGCCGTGCGCGTAGGCGGCAAAAACGACCCCGCGGAGACAACAGGTCTGGCCCACTATTTCGAGCACATGATGTTCAAGGGCACACCCAACTTCGGCACTACCGACTACACCGCAGAGAAGCCGATGCTCGACCGCATCGAAGCCCTTTTCGAAACGTATCGCCACACCACCGACTCGGTGGCGCGTGCGGCCATCTACCATCAGATCGACTCCATAAGCTACGAGGCCTCGAAGCTCGCAATTCCCAACGAATACGACAAAATGATGTCGGCCATCGGCGCCTCTGGAACCAACGCCTACACCTCGACCGACGTGACATGCTACGTGGAGGAAATCCCCTCCAACGAGCTCGAGCGCTGGGCCATAGTGCAGGCCGACAGGTTCAAGAATCCCGTGCTCCGCGGTTTCCACACCGAACTGGAAACCATCTACGAGGAGAAAAACATGTCGCTGACAAACGACTCGCGCAAGGCTTACGAGCAGATGCTCGCAATGCTCTTCCCCTCGCATCCCTACGGCACACAGACCGTGCTGGGCACACAGACCCACCTCAAGAACCCCTCGATTACCAACATCAAGGCTTACCACGACAAATGGTATGTGCCCAACAATATGGCCATCGTCCTTTCGGGTGACTTCAATCCCGATGAGGCCGTGGAAATCATCAGCCGCTACTTCGGCGACATGAAGCCTAACCCCCAGCTGGAAAGCCAGCGCCTGAAAGTGGTTGCCGAAAAGCCTTTCAGCGAACCTCAGCGCGCCGAAGTGTGGGGCAACGACGCCGAACGCCTATTCCTGGCCTGGCGCATACCCGCCAACTCCGACAAGGAGATGGTTACGCTCCAGGTGATGGAGCAGGTGCTCCAGAACGGCTCGGCCGGACTGATCGACATCGACATCAACCAGGCGCAGAAGCTAAACGGCGCCGGCTGCGGCATGTATAACATGGCCGACCAGGGTGCTTTCATGCTGATCGGCGTGCCCCGCGCAGGCCAGAATCTCCGCGACGTCGAGACCATACTTATGGCCGAAGTCGACAAACTCCGTAAGGGCGATTTTTCCGACAAACTCATCGACGCCATCCGCGCCAACCTCGAATTGGAACTCCAGAAGTCGTTTCTTGAAAACGGCGACCGCGCCGACTATTTCGTAGAAGCTTTCGTAAACGGTCAGAGCTGGGCCGACGCAGTGGACGAACTGGAAGCCCTAAAGAAGGTGACCAAGGCCGACGTAGTAGCCGCCGCCAACAAATATCTCGGCGCCAACGACTACGTGGCCATCGACAAGCGCCAGGGCGCGCCCAAGGATGAACTCAAGATAGCCAAACCGGCCATAACACCCATCGTGACCAACCGCGACACCGCCTCGGCGTTCCTTACCGACTTCCTTGCACGCAACGTGAAGCCCATCGAACCCAAATTCGTGGATTTCAGCAAAGACCTCCACACCGCCACTCTCCCCAACGGAGCGCAGCTGCTCTATACCCACAATCCCTACAACGACACGTTCGACCTGACATTCGTATACGAAACCGGCTCGTGGGCCGACCGTTACCTGAGCTATGCCGCAAGCTATCTCGACTACATCGGCACCCCCACAATGACTCCGGCCCAGATAAGCGAGGCCTTCTACTCGCTGGCATGCTCCTATTTCGTTAGCGTAGGCACGCGCCGCAGCTTCATCGTGCTCCGCGGCCTGAGCGAGAACATGAACAAGGCGCTCACACTGCTCGAGTCGCTGCTCTCCGAGGCCGTTGCCGATCCCGAGGTCTATCAGACGTATGTTGAAACCGTGTTGAAAGGCCGCGCCGACGCCAAGGCCAACCAGAACCGCAATTTCCGCGCCCTCAGCAGCTACGTGAACTACGGTCCTGAGCTGCTGAAGGAAACCTTCGTGGGCGAAGAGGAGCTTCGTACGCTCGACCCCAAAAAGCTCACGGCATCGCTTTCCGACCTGCTCTCGCTCAAGCACCGCATAATCTATTACGGACCGCTCTCGCAGAAGCAGGTTGAGGCCGACCTCGCCGAAAACCACCTGAAAGGTGTCGCCCTCCGCGAGCCGGCTCCCATGAAGGAATTCAAGCGTGTGCAGCCCACGGAGACCGTGATATACGTGGCTCCCTACGACGCGAAACAGCTGTATATGATGCAGATGTCGGACAACGGCAAGAAATTCGACGCATCAATCACCCCCTCGCTCAACCTCTACAACGACTATTTCGGCGGTTCCATGAACGCGATAGTATTCCAGGAGATGCGCGAGGCCCGCTCGCTGGCCTACTCGGCCTATGCCACACTGGCCGAGCCGAGCCGCCTCAACGACGACTATTTCTACTACACCCAGATTGCCACCCAGAACGACAAACTGATGGACGCAATCGGTGCCTTCAACGACATAATCAACAACATGCCCGAGAGCCAGGGCGCCTTCGACCTGGCCAAGGAAAGCATCGACAAGCGCCTGCGCACCGAGCGCGTAATCGACGACAACATCGCCTGGGCCTACATCAATGCCCTCGACCTCGGCATTGCCCCCTCGCTCACCGACCCGGCAAAGCAGCCCGGCATCAACCTGTCGGAACTCACGTTTGAGGCTCTTCCGTCGCTGACGCTCGCCGACGTGGTGAAATTCCAGCAGGAGAACGTGAGAGGTCGCGTATACCACTACGGTATCCTCGGCAAAATCGAAGACCTCGACATGGATGCCCTCAACAAGCTCGGACGCGTGGTAATCCTCACACCCGAAGATATCTTCGGTTATTGATTCCTCCGCACTACACTTCAAAAAACCACTATAAAAGAGGCGAGCCGCCAACCGGGTCGCCTCTTTTCTGTATCAGCCTGGCAAATCACACAACAAAATCGCGCCAAATCACACAATGAAACCGCGGCAAATCGCCAGATAAATTCGGCAATCATTTTTGCAGACACCGGCAATAAATCAGCAGTCGAGGGATTTGGTCGGGTCGGGGAATTTTTATAATTTTGTGGTGAAAAACCGGGCGGCAACGTATGCTCCCCGGAGTTCAGACTGAACAACAACTAACTCTTTTTAATAATATGGTAAGCTACAAAGAATTAGGTCTGGTCAACACCCGCGAGATGTTTGCCAAGGCCATCAAGGGAGGTTACGCTATCCCGGCTTTCAACTTCAACAACATGGAGCAGCTCCAGGCCATCATCAAGGCTGCTGCCGAGGAAAAATCGCCCGTTATCCTTCAGGTTTCCAAGGGTGCGCGCAACTATGCCAACGGCACCCTGCTCCGCTACATGGCCCAGGGCGCAGTGGCCTATGCCAAGGAACTCGGCTGGGAGCATCCCCAGATCGTTCTCCATCTCGACCATGGCGACAGCTTCGAGCTTTGCAAGAGCTGCATCGACAATGGTTTCTCGTCGGTGATGATCGACGGCTCGCACCTGCCTTATGAGGAAAACGTTGCCCTCACCAAGAAGGTAGTGGACTACGCACATCAGTTTGACGTAACCGTAGAAGGCGAACTCGGCGTGCTCGCCGGCGTTGAAGACGAGGTTTCGTCCGACCACCACACCTATACCGACCCCGAAGAGGTTATCGACTTCGCTACCCGCACCGGCTGCGACTCGCTCGCTATCTCGATCGGCACCAGCCACGGCGCATACAAGTTCACTCCCGAGCAGTGCACCCGTAACGCCGAAGGCCGTCTGGTTCCCCCGCCACTGGCATTCAACGTGCTCGACGCCGTTATGGAGAAACTCCCCGGCTTCCCCATCGTGCTCCACGGCTCCTCGTCGGTTCCCCAGGAATATGTCGACATGATCAACGAATATGGCGGCAAACTCCCCGACGCCATCGGTATCCCCGAAGAAGAGCTCCGCAAGGCTGCCAAGAGCGCCGTATGCAAAATCAACATCGACTCCGACTCGCGTCTTGCTATGACGGCTGTGGTACGCAAAGTGTTCCACGACAAGCCCGCTGAATTCGACCCGCGCAAATATCTGGGTCCGGCCCGCGACGAAATGGAGAAACTCTACAAGCACAAAATCGAAAACGTGCTTGGCTCCAACGGCAAGGCTGAATAAGCAGCGCTGAGCAAAAACAGTACTCAAAAGGCGGTGTGCCCCAATCGGCACGCCGCTTTTTCTATATTATTATGGAGTCGGAGAAGGAAAAAAATCAAGGCGTCTCGGTGGAACGGTAGTCCAGGCGCACACCGTCGAAGGCTATGCCGCGGGCGGCAAACAGGCCATCAAGAGGGCTAAAACAGCCACCGTCTGTAAGAAAGGCTTCGTGAGACGCCAGCGCCTCGGCAGGAGTCGTCGCCACAATTTTTCCATCGGGCATCATAAGCCAGAGCGCAGAGGCATGGCCAAGTGCGGAACTCACGTCGTGGGTCGACAGCACTACTGCTTTCCGACGCTCGCGGGCCAAGCGCGCCAGCAGAGAGAGCACTTCGATACGGCTGGCCACATCGAGAAACGATGTAGGCTCGTCGAGCAGCATCAGCGGCGTATCCTGGGCGAGCGCACGGGCTATCATCACCTTCTGCCGCTCGCCGTCGCTGAGCGATGCCACGAAGCGCGCAGCCATCGGTGCGACTCCTGTAAAAGCCATCGCCTCATCGACGATACGCCGGTCGGAGCCGTCGAGACGGCCGAAAAATCCGGTATAGGGATAACGGCCCATCTCCACAACCTCGCGCACGGTGAGTGCGTCGGCCTCCACGCGGTCGGTTGTCACAACTGCGATATAGCGTGCGAGCTCCGCAGGGGTAAAACCGGATATGTCGCGTCCGGCCACATCCACTCTCCCGGCGACAGGTGGCTGCGAGCCGGCGAGCGTACGCAGAAGCGTCGATTTACCCGACCCGTTGGCGCCGAGCAGCGCCACAAAACCGCCGCGGCACACCTCTGCCGTAAACGGGCGGTTGAGGCCGTGGCCGGTGTAGCCCACCACGAGTCCCGACGTCAGCAAAGGCATATCGGCGGTAATGCTCATAGCTTCTTGCGTTTTACAATTACATAGATTATAATCGGAACGGATATTACCGGTGTAATGGCGTTTACGGGTATTATGCCGCCACCGCCGCAACTGACTCCGACGAGGGCGCAACCCATGGCTCCGGCGGCTCCGACAAGTGCCGTGGCCGGGAGAAGCACAACGTGGTTGGACGTACGGAAAATCATCCGCGCCACGTGGGGCATCACCAGCCCGAGAAAAGCAATCGGACCGCAGAAGGCCGTGACGGCGGCCGTCAGGATTCCGGAAAGCGCTAAAAGGCGGTTGCGCGTTGCCCGGACAGAGATTCCCATGCTCTCGGCATAGCGTACGCCGAGCAGTAGGGCATTGAGCGGCTTGACGCATAGGAATGCCCCGGCAACACCAGCCACCGTAAGCCCCAGCAGCCAGAGCATCGCCACGGGGGTGACTCCCGAAAAGCTTCCCATTCCCCATATTACGTAGGAATGTACACCCTGCTGGGTGGAGAAAAAATTGAGCAGCGATATGCCCGACGAGGCGAGATACCCTACCAGTATGCCGAAAATCAGCAGCATCGCGTTGCTCCTGACAAACATCGAGAAGATAAGGAGTACACCCAACACCACTGCCGAGCCGATCAGCGCGCCGACAAGTGCTCCCACATATTGTCCCGCTCCGAATCCGAGCAGACTGCCGCATCCAAGCATCACGACTGCCACGCCAAGCGATGCGCCGGTGGAGACGCCCATGATCGACGGACCGGCCAAAGGGTTGGCGAAAGTGGTCTGCAGAAGCAGTCCGGCCACGGCGAGAGATGCCCCGGCAGCAAGCGCCGTAAGCGCCATAGGCAGACGCACAGCCCAGACAATCGCCTCAACCATGGAGTCTTCAGGAGCCGCGCGGCCGCAAAGCGTGCGCCATACGGCGGAGGCCTGTATGTCGACCGTTCCGATAAAAAGGAGCGCAAAAAGAAGGACGACCACCGTCAGCCCGCATAGAGTAAACTTCCACCCCGACGTAATCAGGGAGACGACCGGAGCGGATTTAAAGCGGTTGGCAGTCATGTATTCTACAAAGACTTTGGGGTTCAGTCAATCTTTCTATAATAACGAAGGGAGCCGAAATCGGCCTCTGGATGGAAAATCGCGGCGTACTCGGAGAGAAGACGCTCGGGGTGGAACGGAAACTCGTCGAACAGAGGTACTTCGGCCGTATTGGCCACGTATACCCGACCGCTCTTGAAAGCCCCGAACTGCGAGTTGAGAACGTATTCGTCGCGCAGGTCGGCGAGACTCAGCGAACCGCCGAAAATACGGATCAGCCACACGTCGGCGTCGGCCGCCCGGGCATATACCGCCGAAAAATCGAGCTGGAGCGATCCGGCTGATGTGTTGCCCTCCCATGGATAGCGGCCGCCGGCATCCTCAATCATCCTTGCCATATAGCTGGCCCCGCCTGGCACAAACCAATAGCCGGAAGTAAGCTTCTCCGTGAGCACCAGCGGATGCGACTGTGCCTCTGCGGCCCTGGCTGCGAGAGCCTTATAATCGCGTTCCACAGCAGAATAAATTGAATCGGCCTGAGGCAGACGTCCATACAGCGCTCCGAGCAGCTTTATCCACTCCGCGCGAGCCAGCGGAGTAGGCTCCATATAGTCGGCGCACTCCACAAGCGGAATACCGAGATTGTCGAGCGCTCCATGCCCGGCGTTCTCAAACGGCGACAGCAGTACAGCGTCGGGACCAATCGCTACAATCTTCTCTACTGAAGGCGATGTGGAACTGCCTACGTCGGCAACTGCACCCGAAGCTATCCGGCTGCGCATCGGCTCGCCGGTGAAGTATCTGCCGTCGGCCACAGCTGCCACGGCATCCGCAGCACCCATCTCAGCCAAAGCGCCGGTATGAACCGACGAATAGACCAGCGAACGCTGCAGAGGCACGTCGAGTCGACGGTATCCCTTCGGAAGCGAATCGGGCACCACCCCGCGCTCCACGAGCACATAACGCCCGAGCGGAGCGGCAGCCGTATCCCACGGATTGGCGATGTCGACCTTGATGTACTGCAGCGTGCGCTCCATGCGCAGCAACCGGGCATGTGCTGTAAGCAGTTCGCCGGCGGGAGCGCCGGATGTTTCCGTCTGCTTTTTCCCACCGCACGACGCCATACTTATGGCGAGAACCGCGGAGGCCAGACAAAGCAGTGCTTTCATCATATCCTTTTTCATAAGATTCAAGGCATCGATAGTACGGTGGTCACGGCGAAATCGAGCATTGTGTCGCGCCCGGCGAGTGCCTCGACGGGGTCAAGATCGACAGCACACCCCTCCGAGGGGTCCACGCCGAATTCAGTGAGGCGTCCCTGCGGGTCGCGCACGGGCGACCCCGAGAAACGGATTCCCCACCCGTTGGTCAGTTCCGAACTGAAAGGCATTCCCGAGCCGCCGCCGGTGGTGGCTCCGACAATCCTGACGTTTGGAAGCGTTTTCATCACCGACACGAAATTGTTGGCGGCGGAAAAGGTGGAGCGGTTGCAGAGCACCACAACGGGTTTGCCCCACATAATGCGCCCCTGGTCGGCCGGATTATAGTAGTAGGGATATGGTTCGGAGAAATCGCCGTGGCCGGGGCCGTTCTTGTGGCAGATTGTTCCGGCGAGCGTGCGGCCAGTAATGAAGCGGCCCACAAGCGTCTCGACATTGGTCATCGAACCGCCGCCGTTGTCGCGCACGTCGATAATCAGGCCGTCGGCCGTAGCCATATATGCCAGAATCGAATCGAGATTTCCCTCGCCGATGCCGTAGGAGAAGGAGGAATAATGCATGTAGCCTACGTTCTGCGGGAGCATCCCGTAGTCGATGCCTCCGACCGTGCGGTAGTTGAAATTGAAATAATATTCCTGCACGAGGCGCGCGCTATAGTTCTGCGGATAGTCGCTCCACCACTTACGGTAGTAGCTCGTGGCGAATGTCGACGAAAGATTGGTATGTCCGTCGCGCAGCTCGGCGAGCATCTGCTCGCACACGCCAAAGAGCTCCTGATCAGTCATCCCGTCGGCAACCATCGGCGAGTAACGCGAGTGGACCTCGTTCCAGTCCACTCCCTTCTGCTCGAAGAAGCAGTAATGCTCGTCGAGAATGGTCCAGAGCTGCTCGAAAGTGCTTCGGGGGTCGGAATCAAACTCCTCTATGTCGTGGCAGGCCGTCAGCGCCGAAGCCAGAACCGTAAGGAGGAGAACCTTATGTATGCTGAATTTCATCTGGAGTAGTGTCTGTTTTTCAGTTAGTAGGCATAGACGATGCGGGCAGTCTCGGAGGGGAGTCCACGACGCGCGGAAACCGACATCCAATCGCCGGTTACACCTACCACGAAGGCATAATTGAAAATGCGGGTGGTAAGATGGTTGACCTCGGTGGAATAGATATTTGAGCGGAAACCAAGACGTAGCCGTGAATTGCCGAAATCGAGATCGGCAGCCACGAGATTGTTCCAGCGGAACATATTGCCGGGCCACGCCCAGTGAACCAGCCCGCTATGGTTTCCGAGATATATTTCGTAGTAAAGTTCGTCGTATTCCTGCGAGAAAAATACGCCTGTCAGCGGCAACGACGTCTGCCACAGAAGCATTAGAGGCAAGCGACCGATGCGGCAACGCCATGTGGCGAAGCCGGAGAGATTGAGCGTTATGTCGGCTTTCACCGAAGCGGGGTTGTTGCTGTTGCGGTCGCAGTAGGTGGCGCCGAAATTGCCTCCGGCCGAACCGCCCACGCCTACGGTCAGACGCCACGGCAACTCCCAGCGGCGCATCATTCCCCACGAAGCCGAAAGCGACGCGTAGTACATATGGGCGTTGCGCGCCGGATTTTCGGCGCCGTCGACTTGCACGCCGAGCTGCAGTTGCTGGCGCCACCGGTCGGGCGAAAACTTCATGGCCTGCATGCGGTCGTAATTGAAAGCGGCGCTCCAGCCGGTATATTTCACTGCCGAGAGATATGTGTCGCCAAGATGCGACGACCCGACTGAAAGCATATACGACGAATTGACCGGACGCACCGGGGCGACGTCGGCGGTTTCCGCTCCCGCGGCGATACCGACCGCGGCCAGCGCCCCGAAGAGGATTCTTTTGATATTCATTTGTCAGAAAATGCGTTGTTGGCCGTTGATTTCGTCGCGCACCTCGTCGTCGGACTTCTCCGGTTCTACTGGTTCGTCGGGTGTAGTGTCGTCGGCATCGTCCGTAGCCTTGGCAGCCGCATCATCCTCGGCGGCGGCAACAGTGGGATTGGGTTCGATTTCCCGGACTTCGGCGATAGAATAGGTTGTAAGACGCTTTCCCTTGGCCTTGAAGGATTTTGTACCGATAAACTCGGCGGCATCGACCTCCATTGTGCCTCGGAATGCGTCGGAGCCTCCGAAAACCACCTCGAAACGCGCGCCGGGAGTATCGGAAAGCAGAATCATGGTGCTCTTCTCGTTTTCACCGATAAAGCGCTGCCGGCGAGTGGAGGGTTCGAACGTGAAGCGTTTTATATAGGGGAATCCCTGGTCGGCATCGTTGAGAATGGCCGTCCAGACATGGTCGGGGCGGAACTTCTCTATGCGCAGTATATTGTCGTCGTAGTGGTTGGCGGCGTCGAAGGTAGTGAGGTAGTATTCTCCCGTGCGGGTGATTACCAGCACCATATCGCTGCCCTGGAACTCGCCAAGGTAATTTCCGCGGCCGTCGTAGTTCAGTCGCAGCACATCGGGGTCGAACCAGACCTGGCGTCCGCCGAGCGTCGAAGTACCCTTCTCCTTGAGCGAGAAGCGGTGAACCTCGTTGCGCGTCACGATATTGCCCTGACTCTGTTTTCCCTTGATGGCGAGCTCGGCGAAATCCACGTCGAACTGTAGCGTTTTCAGACGAGGTTTAGGCTTTAGGGTGACTTTCACCACCTCGGCCTCTCCGTTGGGGTTGGCGGTGAACCATACGACCCTTGAGCCTGGCTCCCCCTGGGTGAGGTTGTACTCCTTGTCGCGCGTCACTCCGGTCACGGCGAAGCGCTTCATATAGTAAGTGCCGCCGCGTCCGTTCTGGTAGATGGCGTTGTAGATTGTGCGCGAGTCGTTGCGCGTGAAAAGGCCGATATGGCGGATGTTTTTGCCGACAAACAGCTTGTCGGCCACACGCACCACCTTATAACGCCCGTCGTTGTAGAATATAATAACGTCGTCGATAGGCGAGCAGGCAAAAAGGAACTCGTCTTTCTTCAGCCCTGTGCCGATAAAGCCCTCCTCGCGGTTGACGTATAACTTTTCGTTGGCTTCGGCCACGCGCTGGGCCTGGATGCTGTCGAACCCACGTATCACCGTGCGCCTACGGTAGCGCGCGCCGTATTTCTCCTTCAGGCGCGAGAACCAGTCGATGGCATAGTCGGTGAGATGGTCGAGTTTGTTGCTGATGTCGGCGATACGCTCGTTGTAGAGGGCAATCTGGCGGTCGGCATCCTCAGAATTGAATTTCAGGATTCGTTTCATCCGGATTTCAAGCAGACGCTGCAGATCCTCGTCGGTAATCTCGCGCCCTATGGCCACCTTGTCGCCGGCGCTCTCGTAGGAGTCGGTGACGACAAACGGTGCCAACCGGTTGCGCAGATGAGCATATACAGCTTCTATTGTCTCGCTCTGCTCGAACTGACGGTCCTTGTAGATGCGCTGCTCTATGAAAATCCGCTCGAGCGAAGCGAAATTCAACTGCTCGCGCACCTCGCCGAGCTGTATGAGCAGCTCGCGACGCAGCAGTTCGCGCGTGCGGTCGGCGCTGTGACGAAGCAACTCGCTGACGGTGAGGAAATGCGGCTTGTTGTCGCGAATCACACAGCAGTTGGGCGAAATTGAAACCTCGCAGTCGGTGAACGCATAAAGCGCGTCAATGGCCTTGTCGGACGACGTGCCCGGCAGCAGATGCACCAGTATGTTGGCATTCTCGGCGGTATTGTCGTCGACCTTGCGAATCTTGATTTTCCCCTTTTCGAAGGCTTTGAGAATCGAATCGATAACGGCTGTGGTGGTCTTACCGTAAGGAATCTCGGTGATGGCAAGCGTCTTGTTGTCGATTTTCTCGATTTTGGCGCGGATGCGAACCACGCCTCCGCGCTCGCCGTCGTTGTAGCGGCTCACGTCGATGAAACCGCCGGTGGGGAAATCCGGATATAGCGTGAACTCTTCGCCGCGGAGCGAAGCAACGCAGGCGTCAAGCAACTCATTGAAGTTATGCGGCAGAATCTTCGACGACAGGCCTACGGCAATGCCCTCCACACCCTGGAAAAGGAGCAGCGGGAACTTTACCGGAAGCGTTACAGGCTCCTTCTTGCGGCCGTCGTAGCTCGGCACCCAGTCGGTAATCTTGGCGTTGTAAAGTGTCTCGAGCGCAAAAGCGGAGAGACGGGCCTCGATATAACGACCGGCGGCGGCATCGTCGCCGGTGAGGATGTTGCCCCAGTTTCCCTGAGTGTCGACAAGCAGCTCTTTCTGCCCCAGCTGAACCAGAGCGTCCTTGATTGAAGCGTCGCCGTGGGGATGATACTGCATGGTATTTCCCACGATGTTTGCCACCTTGTTGAATCGACCGTCGTCGAGCGTCTTCATAGAGTGGAGTATGCGACGCTGCACTGGCTTCAGGCCGTCGTCGATATGCGGCACGGCACGCTCCAGAATCACATAGGAAGCGTAATCGAGAAACCAGTTGCGGAACATACCGCCAAGGCGCAAGCGCGAGGCTTCGGTGCCGATGGTGGGAGGCAGCGACTCAATCGCCTCTTCCTCGACCTCCTCGGCATACATATCGATATCGTCGTCGGTCGGCAGTGAGCTGTTCTTTTGCATGGCGCCGTCGGCCGGGGCGTCGCTATCAGTATGGGATGCGGAATCGGCCGGAGCGACATTGTCAGGCTGCTGGTGAGTGTTATCGGGAGCCTCTGCCGAGGCGTCGTAAGTCTGATCGTGATTGATAGGATTATCCGACATTGCTGAAATGCGTGTGGTTGGGTGTCTACAAATTTACGAAAAATCGTCTGAAATAAAAAATGTGGAAATATATTTGGAGAAACCGAAAAAAGGTAATAACTTTGCAGTCGCAAACAAGGCGGGATAGCTCAGTTGGTTAGAGCGTCGGATTCATAACCCGGAGGTCCCGAGTTCAATTCTCGGTCCCGCTACTGCAATCACAAGGCGGAGCGCCATCGGCGCCCCGCCTAACTTTTTTATAGCCGATGGTGCGGATGTTATTGATGTAGCTAATGTTGCTGATGTTATTAATGTAACTTATGTTGCGGATGTTATTGATGTTGCGGATGCAATTCCATTAGCCACATAAGAAACACAAGAAACATCCGATACATCAGAAACATCCGATACATCCGATACATCAACTACATCCTATATATCGGTCCCGGCCGCCTCAATAGCCGCGGTGCGAGCGGCGCACACGACTCATATTTTCCTTGATGCCCCCGTTGGCGATAAAATCCGCCTCTACAGCCTTAAGTACTTTCGCAAGCATAGCCTCCATCTGAAATATCAACGTAAGCATTATGTTGGCGACCGTCTCGTCGCTACGCGCCTCGCATTTATTCACATACTCCCGCGGTTCGTAATGTGCCCGACTATAATTTCTCACAGCCAATGTGCGAGTATCTTCCCCACCCCATATCTCATATTTGTGCTGACGGAGAAAATCGGCATAATCCTCGCGCAACTCCCTGACCGAGCCACGTGCCACGCCAAGAAGCTTTATGCACATCTCGGCCGATACCGTACCGTCGCTTACACCTTCCACAATATTCTGTTTGCACGAGCGTGCAGCCTGACGCATTTGGTCGATGGTACGGGAACCACGCGGAAGCGCCCGGTTAATGAACATTTCAGTTACATCGCAGATAATCACCGACTTTCGATAAACCGTCCACGAGGTATAATCGCCTGAAATTTTCAGAAATCCATTCATATATAAGGCTATGCTGGGGGTTAGGTGGGAAGGAAGACGAGGTAGACGGCGGCGATGAGAAGAAGCATGGCGAGGTAGTGGTTCCAGTGGAGGGTGAAGCTGTCGAAGGCTATCAGGCTGAAGATTACGAAGACTACGAGCGTGATTACCTCCTGCATCACCTTGAGCTGCATGAGCGAATACGGGCCACCGTTGCCCTCGAAACCCATGCGGTTGGCCGGCACCTGAAAACAATACTCCAGCAGGGCGATGCCCCACGAAAACAGAATGACTACATAGAGCGGCCAGTTGGCCGAAAGGCCGGTCGACTGCAATTTAAGATGGCCATACCAGGCGAAGGTCATGAACACATTGGATATGACCAGAAGGACGACGGTAAGCACCGCCGGATTGATTCCTGCAAACACTTTTTCCAGTACAATTAAATAAATTTCCTACGGACTACTATCGCGCCTCGCCCTACGGACGGTGCAGAATATAGGGGAAAGGGGAACGCATCGGCACGGGCGAAGAGGATTCCACTCTCCGAAGCTCTCCGACAGCAGTCTCAAGAGTGGAATCGGTCGTGGCGACTACGAGATAGTGTTCATCTTTGTCGATGAGCAGGGCCGCGCGAGAGAATCCTGCGGCCTGAAGACGCTTGAATACCGATTCGGCATTGAACTTCTGCCGGAAGGTTGCCACAGCTACACTGTAGGGCAAAACCTGGCCGCCGACTCCTCCGTCCACACACTTCACATAGGCTCCGCGCAAAGGGATGCTGTCGCCGCGAAACACCGTGCGCGGAATAGCTTCCTCGCGCGCAAACGCTGCTATTTCGTCGGCGCTCAGGCCTTCATTGCGCTTCTCCAGCGCCTTTTCGTAGGCCGAGCGGTAGTTGGCCTCCGTGGTCTTGCAGCCACCGGCCATCAAGGCTACGGCAGCGGCCGCCGTCAGGAATATCCTGGCTTTGCATTTCATAATCCAATTATTTTTCTGTTGGCAGTACATTGTATTTTCCAAGCTCTATCACCTCAAGGTCGCGCATGTCGGCGCCGTCGACGGTCAGTTTTACAAGCGTGCGCTCCTTCTGCCATCCGTGAACCCCGGCCGCCCCGGGATTGATATGCAGACAGTTGAGCTCGCGGTCGTACATCACTTTGAGTATATGGCTGTGACCGCATACCATCAGAGCTATGCCGCCCTCCTTTATACGGGCTTTCATGCCGGGGGAATAGCGCCCCGGATAGCCGCCGATATGCGTCAGAAGCACTTTCACCCCTTCTACCTGAAACTCAAGCGACTCCGGCAGACGGCGTCTCACCACTCCGGAATCGATGTTGCCACAGACGGCACGCACGGGCGCTACCTGCTCCAGATCGGAGATTACATCGATACATCCCACGTCGCCCGCATGCCATATTTCGTCGCAGTCGGCGAAATGGATGGCATAGCGGGGGTCGACGGTAGAATGAGTGTCGGAAAGTATTCCTATACGCTTCATCGGGAAGGCTGAAAAGGCGAAGCTTAGAAATTATAAAGAATCATGGTCTGACGGGGAGCGAAAACCATCTCTTCGGTAATCGTCACCGGTTCACCTGTAATTAAGTCGGTGAACTTCTCTCCTGCGGCGGCAGCCTCGGCCAGACGCGCCATGGGCATGGTGGCTTCCTCGTCGGAACCGTTGAGGAATACGAGCACTTTCTTGTCGCCCAGGCGGCGCTCATAGGCGTATACGCGCTCGGAAGGGGCGAAATGCTTGAGCGAACCTTTGGCAATCACGTCGTTGGCTGCACCGCGACGCCACTGCAGCAGCCGCTGCATGTAGTTCCAAGCCTCGTTCTGGAGGGCGGTGCGACCCTCCGGTGTGAAGGAATTGATGCTGTCGCCGGGGAACCCGCCCGGCATGTCGAGACGGATGTAGCCGTCGGAAACCTTCTTCGACCCGTTCATCAGCAGTTCCGTGCCGTAGTAAAGCTGCGGAATGCCGCGCGAGGTGAGAAGGAAAGCGATGGCCTGCTTCCAGTTGTCGAGCGAGTCGGGTATTTCGGCCAGAAAACGGTCGGTATCGTGGTTGTCGAGGAAAGTAAGGATATGCTGCGGATCGGGAAACAGATAGTCGAGTGCGAGATGATTATAGAGATTGTTGAGACCTTCGCCCCATGGCAGAGTCTCGTCGTAGAACGTCTTGTCCTTCTCTATCATAATCTTGAAGTCCATTACAGTTGGCAGGCGCGGATCCTCAGGATTCGTGCGGCTTCCACGCTGCCAGAAAGCGCTGCCGGCCTCGTTGCCATACCAGCATTCTCCCACGATGTTAAAGTTGGGATACTCCTCCATCACGCGGTCTATCCACCGGGCCATGGCCTTCATGTCGGCATAAGGATAGGTATCCATGCGGATGCCGTTGATTTTCGAGGTCTCGATCCACCAGATTGAGTTCTGGATGAGATATGTCATAAGATGCGGATTGCGCTGATTGAGGTCGGGCATAGAGGTGACGAACCAGCCGCCCACGCAGTTGGCCTTGTCGGCATCGGAGGCGTAGGGATCATAATGGGTGGAAAGGCGGTGGTTGGTTATTACCGTCGAATCGGGGAAATTATACCAGTCGGCCGAAGGCATGTCCTTCATCCAGGGGTGGTTGCTGCCTGAATGGTTGAAAATCATGTCCATCACCACTTTTATGCCACGCTTCTGCGCGTCGGCCACGAGAGCCGACCAGTCGGCGTTAGTGCCGAAGCGCGGATCGATTTTATAATAATTGGTGGTGGCGTAGCCGTGGTACGAACCGCCCGGCATATCGTTTTCGAGCACGGGGCAGCTCCATATGGCCGTCACGCCCAGCGAGTCGATGTAGTCGAGATGGTCGCGGATGCCCTGGATATTGCCGCCGTGGCGCGTGGAAGGCTGAGAGCGGTCTGCTTCGGGATTGTAGGCAAGCTTAGCATCGGCGGGAACGGTGTATTCTCCCTTGGCAAAGCGGTCGGGCATGAGGAGGTAGAGCACATCGGAGGCATCGAAGCCCTGATAGTCCTCCCCTTTGCGGTCGCGCGCCAGCAGAGGATAATCTATGGTGGTCTTCCGGCCGTCGAGGCTGAAAGTTATGGGCATCTTCCCAGGCCGGGCGTCGGGGGCAATTGTGAGGTAGAGGAACTTGTAGTTGGGACTGTCGAGTGTCACCTGTTCGGCCAGCGTGACGCCGGGATAATCGGCGCTCACTTCGGCATTGCCGATGCCGGGGCCCGTCACCATAATCTGGAGTGTGTCGTTGTTCATTCCCACCCACCAGCATGGTGGCTCTACGTTGCTTACCACCGGAGCCTTTTTCGCTCCGAACAAAGATGCGCCAGCCATAACGGCAGCTGCAAGTATCGATAATCTTTTCATCATGGTTATAAGTAAGATTCACAAACAATTAAGTTAATATCGAACGCGACTAAGCGCTTTGTTCCGCTAATTTAATCAATTATTTTCGTTTACGCCATATTGCAGAGGCCGCTAAAGCGGAATAAGTCGCACATAATCGGCCACAAGCGAATTGGCTGTCGGGTCGAGATATACGGGCGACGTCTGAAAATACCTTAGCTCAAGGATGTTTTCTCCGGCCTCAAACTCCACGACCAAAGGATTGCTGAACGACGAAAGACGCTGCCAGTCGTCGCCAAGCGATTTATCCCAGGCCGACGGGGAGAACTGCGGGAAGACGAATACCCCGGCGCGACGCCCGTTGACCATACACATCCGCAGAGCCGTGCCCCGGCGCGGATTCACGATGCCCAGGCCGCTGGCATAATGCACATCGACAATATACCGGCCCCCTTCCGGCGCGATGACGTTGAAACGGAGGTTACGATTGGCTGCGCGCGACGACTCAACAAACCGCGCGGCCAGATGCTTGTCGGGAAGCACTTTCGTTCCGCCTTTGGCAACCGTGGCAAGCCTCACAAGCGACACGTTGCTCCGGCTGTCGATTTCATGTGGCATTGCCGAGAATCCGGCACCCCCGGCCGAATCGACCGATGCAATCTGAACGGTGCAGAAGCCCGGCAGATTGTCAAGCTCGATAATCCGCCGGTCTGCAATCCGGTTCAGAACGCCATTAACCCAGACTTCGAATACGCCTTGAGATACCTCCGCATCGGGGGCGGTTGCGACAGTGGCTCGCGTGGCTGACTGCCACTCGACAATAGGAGGCTTCGGAAGCGAGGACGCCACAGGAACGCAACGAGACACCTCTCCATGTCGGCCCACCTTATCGCCCCCTGGCAGCCCATCCTCCTGGGTCAGCGTTATATCGACCGATACCTTCCCTTCAACGGAATGGCCCACGGCGAGAGCACCCCCACCGGCTACGACGGCGTTGGCACCCGCTCCCGACAGCGACACTTCCACGTCGGCCTTTCTCCATCCGAAGTTTATGTGTGCCTCCCGAAGCCAGGGAGGCAGATAGGGCGCGAAAGTCAGTTCATACCAGCCGAACCGGCATCCGAGCAGTCCGCGCAGAACTACGGCGGACAACGCACGTACAGAAATCGACTCCCTCCGACCCGAAAGAATTTCCAGGCCAATCCGCTTCATTATTGCAGCTACATAAACGCTAATCTGATCGGAGCTGTGCACCCGGGTGGCTGCAATAGCCGCAGCGGCACCGGTGTGCTGCGGTATCGATGGCGGCCCATCTGGAAGTGGAAGCGAATTCACCACCGACCGGGCCATCGCTCCGTCGATACCGCCGAAGGCAACAGCCATGGCCTGCATGAACGGATCGGAACCTTCGAGCGCCACGGGCCACACCGGAAATCCGTAGGCCATCGCCCCGAAGCAACCCTGCTGCGGAAGCCACATCCTACGCTTCAGGGCATTGCACAGAGAGTCGGCATCGAGGCAATCTATTTCCACAGCCGCACTGCGGTTGCGAAGCACCATAGAGCGGTTCAATTCGTCAAGACTCCTGATGGCGAGCACATACGACATGTTCACACCGAAAGTCTGACACTCGAAGCGGTCGACCGGCTGCATCCATTCCGGAAACATGGATTGATTTCCGGCCAGATAATGCGGCAGTCCGTATAGCAGTCCCGACGAAGGGTTGAGACATACACGCGCATCCTCCGCTACAATGCCCGGAGCCACAGACGCAAGCGACGCGAGACGCCGAAGGTTTCCGGAGCATTTGGCCGACTCCACCGCAGCCAGAAGCCACACAGGATTAGAGTTGACCATCGGCCATGAATAGCCGGCGGCCTCCGACGGTACGGGAAAACCGTTGGAGAGACGTGCATCGAGCGCCTCGACATCATCATCCGATGCCAGCGGATTAAGCGCAATTCCCCACAGCAACGCATCTGCGGAGAGCCGGGGGCGCCCCGATGAGTTTTCCAAACGCAAAAAGGCATCCAGAAGGGGAAACGTCGACCGCATGGAGAGAGCCCTGGCGTCTACAGGCGCCATACGCATCTGACGCAATGTGATACCATCCAGACGCACCTGAAGCAGAGAATCGCCTGCCACGCGGACGGTCATGCCATTGTCGAACACCATACTGTCGGCGTAAATCCGGCAGCCGTCGGCGGCGAGGAGCAGCGACCGCTCTCCGGTGGAGGATTGCCGGCCACACCCCGACAGATACAACGCCGCAGACGCCCCGACCGCTCCGGCCATGGCAATCCACAGCATCCGGATGGCGGCTTTAAGGCGTCTGCGCAACATTAGTTTTCAGATTTATAGTTTCCGCGAGCGGAATAACACGGTCAGAATATCTTTGCGGCTATCGACGCGGGGAGTGCGTCCTTATGCACGAGGATACTCAGTGTCTTGGCCAGGAAGAAAGGTTCAGACACATAGAAGAAGCCGTCGTAGACCTGATTGGTGTCCCAGGAGTTCTTCACCTTATAATAGCGCTTGCCGTTCTGGTCGGTGGCTACGCCAACGATTTCCATCCCGTGGTCGTCGGTAGTCTCCTGGCGGTCGAACATCTTCTGGCGCACCTCCTGAGTAACCTCGATTTCCTCAACCGGTCCCTTGATGTCGAACTGCTTTGCCTGACGCTCCTTGTCGCTGAGTTTTACCCAGCGCGAGAGTTCGGTCCCCTCCATATCGGCGGCGGTGCGCTCCTTGGGCATCACGGCGAAACCTTCATTCCATTTGAAGCCGCCCTCGCTCACGTCGGCCGCCCAGACTACCGGGTAACCCTTGTCAATGGCATTGTCGACGATGGCCTTCAGTTCGTCGAGAGGTACATTCTCGTAGGGCGCCCAGAGCCAGTTGTCGGGCACTTCGAGCACAAACGGCTCATAGAAGGAATGGTGGGTGAACGACGTAATGGGCACATAGTCGTCGGTATTGAGTCCGAGCGACTCGGCGTAGCTCAGCGGAGTATATGTGCGTCCGTCGACCTCGAAAGTCTCGGGCACTTCGCCCAGATATGCATCGAGGATAGCCTCATAGCCTTTGCGCCACGATTCGGAAATACGCTTGTTGGGCTTGCGGACCACCGCGTCGAGATAGGCCTTGAGCACGGCGTCGAGTTCGCCGTGAACGTGTTTTTCCTCACCGTAGTTCAGCCCGGAGTAGACATTTTCGGGTATAGCGCCGTAGCGCGCCCAGACATAGGGCACGTCCATAATGCTGCCACCGGCACCGAAATTCGTCTGGCCGTACATGCGCACGTAGCGGTCGGCCTTGTCGAGGTAGCACTGGCGCACGGTAAACATCTCGCTAAGGTCGTGCTCCTTACCGCCCTGACGCACTATTTCGTCCTCGAACATCGATGTGCCGGCGAAACACCAGCAGGTGCCGCTCTTGTTCTGGTCCTTGACGGGAGTGGTGGGGATTACCTTGATGTCGGTGAACACAAACTTCACCGTATCGGCGGCCACCGAGTCGGTGGCCACGCTGTCGGCCGCTATGCTGTCGGCTGCCGCGGAAAGATGGCGGAAGGACGCAACGTCGACGTTGTCGATGGCGTAGGTCGGAGCCGAGGCGGCAGCGGCAAGCAGAGCAATATGCAGTTTCTTCATAATCTGTATTATAAGTAACTGTTCAAAATTATTTTATACTTTCCTGATCTAATTATTTCAAGTTTTTTCGCTAATTGCCGCTCACTTCTGCTTTTTGGCATCGATGTCGCGCAGAAGCGTCTCTACGGCAGTGCGGAGCTGTGTGTCCTCCCCTTTCACGATGGTTTCAGGCGAGTTGAGAACCTTCACATCGGGCTCAAGCTGGGTGTTCTCCAGATAGTTGCCTTCGGCAGTACGGTAGCCGATAACGGGGATACCGAACACGAGCGTGGGATTCTGCATCGTTACCCAGTTGACCGAGGTCATAGTGCCGGGCACGGGAGCGCCGACAACCTTACCGATTTTCTGGTGCTGGTATACCCAGGGGGTGCCGTGGGCGTTGCTGTAGCAGGGCTCGGCCACGAGCATAATCGATGGCTTGTTCCAGCGGCGCGAAGGCATATCGCACACGTCGGTGCCGCGGATTTCCTGCGTCAGGTATTTCTGACCGGTGAAGAGCACCTCGATATCCTCGTGCATACGTCCGCCGCCGTTCCAGCGGATGTCGATCACTACGCCGTCGCAGTTGGCGTATTTGCCGAGCAAGTCGGCATACATCGGGCGGAACGACTCGTCGGCCATCGATGGGATGTGTACGTAGCCCAGACGGCCACCCGACCAGCGCTCCACGTCGGCGGCACGCTGTTTCACCCAGCGCTTATACAGCAGAGCGCTCTCCTTGGCGGCCGATACCGGCTTCACAACCTCCTCGACTTTCTCGCCCGAGGGTGTGGTGAAGGCCACGAGCGTCTTCTTTCCGGTAAGATTCCGGAGGATTCCGGAAAGGTCGGCCTCGGGGGTAAGCTCCTCTGAATTGATGGCAGTGATTACCGATCCGGGGGTCATCTTTGTTTTGGCCGAGTCGAATGGACCGTTTACGATGACTTCATCAACTTTCTGGCCCGGCCCTGTGTATGTCATGTCGTAGAGCAGACCGAGCGAGGCAGTCCGGTCGGCTCCTGCAGCAGGTGCCGGACGGTAGCGGCCGCCGGTGTGCGACACGTTGAGCTCGCCGAGCAGTTCGGAAAGCATTTCGGCGTAGTCGTAGTTGTTGTTGATATGCGGGAGGAAACGGCGATAGGCTGCCGTCATGGCGGGCCAGTCGATACCGTGCATCCCCTTGTTGTAGAAGCGGGCACCTTCCTCTACCGCCATATAGTCGAACATCGCCTCGCGTTCGGCGGCAAGGTCGATTTCCTGAGTGGCGGTTGCGGTAACGGCCTTGAGCTTATCGGTCTTGGGGTCGAGCTTCTGAATTTTGTCGCCGAACACAAATATACTCTTTCCCTCCTTGTCGAGCTGAAGCATCGGGGTGCGTTTGCTGCCAAGCTTGCTCACGAGTTTAGGCTCGCGCTTGCGCAGCGACATTTTCCAGAGGTCGTATCCGTCGTCGAAGGAGCTGAGGAAATATAGCGTCTCGCCGTCGGCGGTGAGGATCGCATCGCCAAGATCGCTCGAGAAGGGGGTGAGGCGCACGATGCGGTCTTCAATGCCATCGAGCTCGACCACAATGGGTTTCACGCCCTTTTCCTCCTTTTTCTTATCGGCAGCAGCATCTTTTTTCGCAGCAGCTTTTTTTGCGTCGCCTTTTCCACCCTCCGTATTTGCGCCGGAGGCTTTTTTCTCAGTTTTCTCGGCATCTTTCAGAAGAGCGTAGTCTTCTTCATTGAGCAGGAAGCGGTCGTAGGCCTCGCGGTTGAGGAATATGATCATCACGTCGTTCTGCGAACCCCACGAAGCGTGGGCGCGCATGCCGTAGCGGTCGGTCTGATACACGATCGCGTTGCCGTCGAGCACAAAATGCGGAGTGCCGTCGAAATAGCCGGAGCGCGTAAGGTCGGTGATTTTGCCGGTCGAGAGTTCGAGCAGCGCGATATCGCTGTAGGGATCGCGCATCTCGGGAATAAATTCCATCACGATCCAGCGGCTGTCGGGACTCCACTCGAAGCTTATGCCGTCGTTTTGGCCTGGATAGGTCTCGCCACGGGTGTATTCCGTAACTTTGCCGGATGCCAAATCCATCACGCAGAGATGGTTGCGGTTCTTGACAAACGCGAGCTTCTTGCCGTCGGGCGAAACATCAGGATGCGAGTACTCATCGACCGGATCTGCCACGTTGGCACCGGGCTTGACGTCGAAGAGCGCCACCTCGGAAATGGCCGTCGCATTGGGGAAATTGGCATCTTCCTTGCGCGTCATCGACGCCTTATATATATTCTTGCGACCGGAGCGCTCCGAGGTATAATAAAGCGTGCGGTTGTCGGCTCCCCAACTGATATGGCGCTCAGCGGCGGAAGTGTGGGTAACCTGTACTGTCGTGGGGTATTCTACCGAAGTTACGAACACTTCGCCGCGATCGGTGAAGGCCACCATCTTGCCGTCGGGCGAGACCACTCCTCCGGCAGCCTTTACGTTGCGGACCTCCTTCTGGTCGGCGTCGTCGGTCACAGCCTCTACGGTAAGTTTCACGGGCTTTCCCCCGTCGGCAAGCGTGTAGATGCTGCCGTCGTAGGTAAATGCCATCTTCCCGTCGGCCGAACGCGATAGGAATCTCACGGGGTGGGTTTTGAAATCGGTGATGCGTTCAGCTTTGTCAGGTGCGCCGAGCGGGAAGGTCCACACATTGAATGTATCGCCGTCGCGCTCGCTGAGGAAGTATACTGCGCCCGTAGCCGGATCAAGCACCGGATTGCGGTCCTCGCCGGGACGGTCGGTCAGATTCGTATGCTTGCCGGTGGTGAAATCCACCATCCAGATGTCGCGGGTGACGGAAGATGTATGGTGCTTGCGCCATTCGTCCTCGAATCCCTTCACATCCTGATAGAGCATCACACTGCCGTCGGCGCTGAAGGTGGGCATCTGAGCCGGCGTGCCGAGCACCTGCCGGGGTTTTCCGCCCTCCACTCCTACGGCGTAGAACTCGCTCATGCGCGAACTCGGAAACATTGCCGATTGAGCCGGATTCTGTATGGCCGCCGAGAAATATACGGTGCGCCCGTCGGGCGAGAAGGCTTCGGGAATTTCAGCGGCCTGATTGCGCGTCAGCCGCGTGGCTGTCCCACCTACGGAGGGCATCACATAGACATCGAAATTGCCGTGGCGCGCAGATGCGAAAGTTATGCTTTTGCCGTCGGGGCTCCATATGGGGTTGGAGTCGTAGGCAGGATTGGTGGTCAGCCGCGTGGCCATGCCGCCGGTTGCCGGAACGGTAAAAATATCGCCTTTATATTCGAAGGCTATGCGCGTGCCGTCGGGCGAAATCTTCACATCGCGCATCCAGAGGGCCTCGGCCGAGGCTCCGGTCGGCAGAACCGACGCAGCGAGAATCAGTATGGTTAATTTCTTCATATCGTGGCAAAAATACTTTTTCAGATGTTGGCCGGGCTGCGGAAATGCCGCGACACTGGAGGCATGCGATGCCTATTTCAAGCGGTACATATAGCCGAGGCTCACCATGATTGTGCTTCCGCGCGAGGCGGAGAACTCATCGGCTTTCGAGGAGGGGAATATATTGCCGAGGCCGTAGTAATAGCGCGCCTCGAGCATCACCGAATGACGCTTTTTAATTATGAATTCGACTCCGGCACCGCCTGTGATTCCGTAGTCAAATCTGTTCTTGATTTTCAGACGCATCTGGTCAACCTGCCTGTATTCATATGGAAATCCCTCTACCTCAGTGGGATTCTCATAATCGAAGTTGGCGCTGACGGCGTCGCTCACCATATATCCGATCTGCGGTCCGAGATTGAAGAAGCACTTTACCACGCGCGAACCGAAGAATATGTGGGTCATCACCGGGAGGGTGATGTAGTTCGTCCGGTGCGTATAGTTGAAGAGCTCGTTGGCTTCTTCAAAATTCTCCTTCCATCCGGCCTGCATGAAGTTAAGCTCGGCCATCAGACCGACATGCCGCTCCTCGGCATATCTGAACGATACACCCATAGTGGCGCCTCCGAGCATCGATTCCTTCGACTTCGGATAGAACGACACCTGCGAAAGCGTCATACCGGCATGGCCGCCGATATGCACATGCGGCACATAGTGGCGCTGGGCCCGGACTGCGGGAACGACAGCCAGGGCTACGAGCAGGACTATTATGATTTTCTTCATTTACTTGTCTAAAAACATTTTCAGAGCGTCTCACTCTCCACAAAGCCGCCGGGACTGTAGTGGATGAGGAATAGCAGATGGTTGATCAGGCCTCCCTGAGCCGGAACCGGCTCGGCGCCGGCGGTCTGAGCGTCGTCCGACGGTCCGATCCAGTCGAGGCGCAGACTGTTCTGTATGCCGCTGAATTCGGCCGGGAAGGCTCCGGTTTCAGCCTTGTGTCGCAGGCCATTCACCACAAACATACCGGTGTCGAAGCCAAGAATGCCTTGAGTGGGCACCGCATCGAACATCTCCACCCCGTAGGCCGAGCGGTAGCGCTCCTTGAGGTCGCGGGCGCGGTAGTCGCGCTCATCCACAAGGAAACGCGAATATATCGTAGCGTCGAGATTGCATATGGCGTCGAAACTATCGCCGCGGAAAGTAACCCACTCAGGATAACCCCAGAGAGCCACATTGCCCGGAGCAAGCGCCGACTGCCGCTTTGTGGTCAATGCGTCGGAATATCTGGCGAACTCGCTTTTCGAACCGGAGACAGGTACAAACACCAGCGGCTGCGTGTCGGGGTCAAGCCCCTGGAGGTCGTCGTCGCGCAATATGCCGGAATACGCCACCTCGCGATAGGGGATGCCGTCGGCGTCGAGGCGCTGCTTCAGCGCGGCCACAAAGGACTCCTTGTCAGCCTGGCCGCCGCTACGGCTGATGAACACCGGCATACGGTCGGCAAATTTTTCCACAAAGGCATCGATGGCCTTGGCATACATTGCGTCGTGAGGTATATTGGTCTGCACCACGTTGCGGTGGGTGAGATAGCTTTCATCTTTTACGGCGAAGATATTGAGTACAAGGGTCTCGGGGCCGACGCCGGTCAGGATGGCGTCAATCTGGGCGCTGTTGTCCGGAGCTATCACGAGGTCGGCCTGCGCCACACCGGAATCAGCGAGAAGTTCGCACACACGCTCCAGCGAGGACTCAGTATCGTAAAAACTGAACTTCACAGGCTGCAGACCGTCGCTACGGAGCGTATCGGCGGCAAGCAGCATCCCCTTGAAGAACTCAGTATAGAGTTGCGTGGTGCGGCTCATCGGCTCTTCGCCGAGCATAAACGGAAGGAGCACCGCGACCTTCATCGTGTCGCGGGCAAGCCATCGGTCGGCTTCGGCAGCGGCCGAGGCGGCAAGCGTTTCCGACTGGCCAATAGCAAGGGCTTCGGCGCTCTCGGCCGCATTCACTCCGGCCGATTCGTCGGGCTGCATCGCGGCCAGTGCGTGGGCGCTCCCACTATGGCGTGCTATTGCCTCGGGTGTAACGGGTATCATCAGAGTCTGTCCCGGCTTATAGCGAAGAGGGTCGAGCGTAGGATTCGCATCGAGCACAGCCTCGAGGGGTGCGCCGTTGGCATTTGAAATCGAAAAAAGTGTCTCGCCCGGCTCTATCACATGCTTGATATATCCGGCCGCATTCGGTTTTGGAGCAGCTGCTGCCGCTGCCGCAACAGAAGTAGTAGCCGCTGCAGTGACATCGCCCTGCACGCCATCCGTAAGACGAAGCACCTGCCCCTCGGTTATCCCCTCGTCAGCCCAGGGGTTAAGGCGCAGAAGATAGTCGGTCGACATGCCGTATGTTCGCGCAACACCATAGACCGTATCACCTTTCTTGACAACATGTGTGGTCACTCCGGCAGCGGCGGCATAGACAGCCGGACGCTCGCCCGGCGCCACCTGAAATACTTCCACCGGAAAATACAGCCGCATCCGGGGCTTCAGCCCGTCGGCTGCCGTAGGATTGTAATCCACAATCTGCTCGCGGCTCACTCCAAGCTCGTTTGCAACGGAATATATCGATTCCTTGGGCTTTACATCGTAGTAGAAACATTGTTTGCCTCCCACCGAAGTGACGGGGAGTTCGCTCACCACGGTAGCACGTGCTGGCAGCGACGCCATAAGCAGAAACGCGGCGAATGTGCCGGCAAACAGTTGTCTTATAGTATTTTTCATCTGTAAAGAGAATTTAGCGGGCCATCGCGTTTCCGCAACGCCACATTATCTCACAAATTTAGGCTTTTTCCGCCAATTGCACAACATCTCTTCCATGGTTAGCCACAGACATGTCCGACACTTTCAACGGGGGCCGAGAGACCGTCAGCGATGCCGTTAAAAACATCGAATCCAGCCAAAATTTGGCTGTTTGGGGAATTATTGGTAATTTTGTCGAAATTTCCAACCAATACAACTTCTAATGAAGAAAACAATCATTACAGCGCTGGCCGCCGCGATGGCCGCAGGCGCATCGGCCGAGGGCTACCAGGTGAACACCTTCAGCGCAAAGCAAGAGGGTATGGGCCACGTAGGCGTGGCCATGAAACTCGGTGCCGAGAGCCAGATTTTCAACCCGGGCGCGCTTGCTTTCATGAACAAGACAATGGAGGTTTCCGGAGCAATAAGCGCCATTAAATCCACGGTCTACGCCACCGTCGGTGGCCAGGAATACGTTACAAGCAACAAAGTGGCCACTCCGATGAATTTTTCGGCGGCCTTCCGCATCTACGACAATCTTTATGCCGGTGTGACGCTCTACACGCCCTACGGCTCGTCGATTAACTGGGGTAAATCCTGGCCCGGCGCCGTGCTCAACCAGAGTGTAGACCTCAAGGTGTTCACGGTGCAGCCCACCATATCGTGGCGCGTGCTCCCCAACCTCTCGATCGGCGCAGGCCTGATGATCGGCTGGGGCAACGTGAACCTGAACAAGGGACTGGCCACCGCCTCGTCGATGGACCGCCTGATCGACCTTCAGTATGAGGCCGCCACCCTGAAATATGAAGCAGCCAGACTGCAATGGAACGTAGCCAAGCTTCAGCAGGCCATGGGCGGCCCTGACCCCGGCGACGCTCCCATCAATACAACCACCGCACCCCAATACCGCTACGGCAATATGCCCCCGGCTTCGGTGAATCTTAAAGGAGACAGCGAGCTGGCTCTCGGCTTCAACGTAGGCGTGCTCTGGGATATCAATGAGAAATGGAACGTGGGCCTCTCCTACCGCTCGAAAATGAACATGCACGTAACAGCAGGCGACGCACAGGTTGAATACGCCGACGAGCAGGCGCGCCAGCTTCTTGGTTCCACGCTCGACGTAATCAACTACACCAATTTCGATGCCTCGATGCCCTGCCCCTATGTGCTGACCGCCGGCGTAAGCTATAAGCCCATCCCCCGCCTCGAGCTGGCTTTCGACGCGCAGCTCAACGGATGGAAAACCTACAAGGAGCTGAATATCGACTTCGCCAACCTCGACAAGCCTTTCGACCAGAATCTGCCGAAGAACTACCGCAACGCGATGACCTATCATATTGGTGCACAATATGCGATGACCGACCGACTCGACCTCCGTGCAGGTCTGATGATCGATACAAATCCATGCAAACTCGACTATTATAATCCCGAGACGCCGGGGATGACCAAGATAGAGCCTTCCGTCGGACTCTCTTTCCGGCCGATCAAGGGTCTCTCGATCGACGTGGCATTCATGTATGTGAAAGGCTGCGGTCAGACCGGAGCCACCGCAAGCTACGACAACCTGCTGGCACCGAACTACAACGCGGGCCTCGCGCAATATAATGCCGGAGTGGCACAGTATAAAGCGGGGGTAGCGCAGTTCAACCAGGTTCTGCAGTCCATCGGTCGGCCTGCCTACAACGCATATGACGTCCCCAACCTCAAGGAGATGCCCTCGTCGGAATCATTCATCGCCGACTACACCCTCCATGCCCTCATCCCCGCCATCGGCATCAGCTACTCCTTCTGACCAACAGAATATCAAAAAATCAGGCAATGTATCCATCCGCAAAAGGATGACCACATTGCCTGATTTTTTGTATTATTTTTTAATGCACTAATTAGCTGAATCTATGGAATCAACCTCCATTTCGTTTATAAGTCGCAATATATCAACCTTCAACAGCGGAATATGACGAATCACCAGCCCCCATAGAAATTCTGATTCGACGCTGTCGTAACCATGTATAATACGATTGCGCGTATTGATTATTTCGCGGGAGTTAGGAATGTGAAAAGTGGGATTATACTTTTTTATGCGGTTAATAGCCTCACCCATAATCTCGGTTTTACGCTCGACAGCACAGATGCGCAGTTTATCGCAATCGAACACATCAAACCGACGCGGATAATTTTCAAAAAAACCTTCAAGTTCCTCTATGGCATCCAGAATATCCTGCAGATGTTTTAATATATATATTCATCAGCCATATATCATTCGTTTGGTACGGTTTACATTCCGGATAAAATATCTGTTTTTTAAACCCTTCTCCACCACGAGGTCGACCTTTCTGCCAAGCAGCGATTCAAGAGACTCCTGAAAGTCAAAATAATTACTTACATAGTCCCACTCTTCGTGATTCGCGGTATCGAAATTCACCAACAGGTCAACATCACACTCATCATTGAATCTGTCGGTCAGCACAGAACCGAAAACAGCAAGGTTTTTAACCCTGTGCTTTCGACATAGGTCAAATATACGTCTAAGATTCAATTCTATAATATTCATCCAACAAATGAATTGATGTGCCACAAAGATAGTAAAACTTACATAAGATTAAACCATATCAAGCATAAAAAGTTTTTCCGAAAAGGAGCGAGCCCCGGAGCGCATTGATGCACTCCGGGGCTCTTTGTCTAATACTTTTCTGCTTGGGCAGCCTGCGGGGATACGTCCCGCGTTATTGCTGCTGGTTGCGGATCTTGGTTTTGTTTTTGGTCTTTTCGGAGGAGGATTTGTCCATATCCTTTTCCTCCTTGAGGTCGATTTCGTTGCGCTGGGCGTCGAGCACCTTATATTGCAGGTAGGCGAGCGATTCGTCGGCCATCACCTTAAACCTGGCGCCAAGCTCCATGCGCCACCGCCGATAGAGTGAAATCAATCCCTTCTTGAGATAGGCATCGACAAAGGGGTGGACGTAGACCACGAAATTCTTTTGCCCCAGGTCGTTTACAAGATAGGAAATTTTCTCCTTGAGCGTATCGGTGAAGAGAAGCGACGGCTGTACCTCCCCCTTGCCATAGCAGGAAGGACAGGCTTCGGTGGTGACGATATCGAGAGCCGGGCGGACGCGCTGGCGTGTGATCTGCATCAGGCCGAACTTACTCAGTGGCAAAATATTGTGGCGCGCACGATCGGTGGCCATTATCTGACGCATATGCTCGAAGAGTGCCTGGCGGTGTTCTGCCTTGTTCATGTCGATGAAGTCGACCACGATGATGCCGCCCATGTCGCGGAGCCGAAGCTGGCGCGCGATCTCGTCGGCGGCGCGGATATTTACGTCGAGAGCGTTTGTCTCCTGGTCGTTACCGGCTTTGGCGCGGTTGCCGGAATTCACGTCGATTACGTGGAGGGCCTCCGTATGCTCGATAATGATGTATGCGCCTGATTTGAATGAGACCGTCTTGCCGAACGACGATTTAATCTGCCGGGTGATGCTGAAGTGGTCGAAAATAGGCTCATCCTTATCGTAGAGCTTCACTATGTCGGCCTTCTCGGGCGCTATCAGGCTCACATATTTCTTTATCTGGGCCATCACTTCGGAATCGTTCACATGAATATCCTCGAACGATGGCGAAAATACGTCGCGCAACACGCCAACGATACGGCTCTCCTCCTCGAAGATGAGCGAGGGTACGGGTGCCGTGCGGGCCTTGGCTATGGTTTCGTTCCACGACTGCAGAAGCGTCTGCAATTCGTGGTTAAGTTCCGATACGGTCTTGCCTTCGGCCGACGTCCGGATTATGACGCCGAAATTTTTTGGTTTGATGCTCTCCACAAGGTGGCGCAGACGCAGCTTTTCGCTGGTGGTCTTTATTTTCTGCGAAATCGAGATTTTATCGCTGAAGGGGATGAGCACCATGTAGCGCCCTGTGAAAGATATTTCGGTGGTAAGTCTGGGACCTTTCGACGAGATGGGTTCTTTTACAATCTGCACCAGGAGTTCGCGACCGCAGGTTAGCTGGTCGGTCACGGTGCCGTGCTTGTCGATGTCGGGCAGCAACTTCATGCGCGAAATATCGGGCAGCTTGCCGCCGGGGCGCTTCACCGGCGGCTGCTTTTTCTGATTGCCCTGCTGGGCATCGGGAGCTTCGGGCTGTTCGCCAAGAAGCTGTTTGAGGAATTCGGAATACGACGAAAATCTTGGGCCAAGATCCAGATAATGCAGAAAAGCATCCTTCTCGTAGCCCACGTTGACGAAGGCGGCGTTCAGACCCGGCATCAGCTTTTTCACCTTTGCCAGATATATGTCGCCGACAGCGTAGGCTATGTCGCGGTTCTCCTTCTGGAGCGAAACGAGCCGACCGTCCTCGAGCAGGGCGATCGACACCTCCTTGGGCTGAACGTCGACTATCAGTTCGCTTTTCATTGTTTATCTGTTGTAAGGAATTGTTTTGTTGTTAACTGAGGTATAACCGAGCGGGGCATACCTGCGGGAGAGAGGGCAGGATAAAAACAACGAAACAAACTTGGATGGGGCGCAAGCCTCGCAGCTCTGCCACATGAAAGTTTGTTTCGGTTTCGTCTGGCCGCCGCCATTGCCTGATTATATCGGCGCCGGGCTCCGTGGCCCGGACTGCCTGAGGTTGGCAGGACCGGATTGAATCGCCGGCCGCCGTGGCGGCGCCGCTCAAATCTTATTTCTTCTTGTGGCGATTCTTGCGAAGGCGTTTTTTACGCTTGTGGGTCGCCATCTTGTGACCTTTTCTTTTCTTTCCGCTGGGCATAGTGGTTAAAAATTAAATTAGGTTGTGGAGCGTGGGGCTCAGCGCCCGCCGGCTCGTTTGAAAAGTTGGTTATATGGAGCAAACCGGGCTATCAGCCTTTTACATCTTCCATGAACACTTTGGCCGGCTTGAAAGCGGGAATCTTGTGCTCGGGGATGATGATGGTGGTGTTCTTGGAGATATTGCGGGCAGTCTTCTGCGAACGGGTCTTGATGATGAAGCTGCCGAAACCACGGAGGTAAACGGGTTCGCCGTGCGAAAGCGAGTCCTTGACTACTTCCATGAATTTTTCGATGGTTTCCAGAACTGCGGCTTTTTCAATGCCGGTGGTCTTTGAAATCTCGTTTACGATTTCTGCTTTAGTCATAATTGTGATGTATGCTTAAAATATTTTTAATAGAATTATCTCCATAAACGGCTAAATGATAGCGCGATAAGGCTCCATCCGCCCGACGGGGCGGATTTTGCAAGTGCAAATATCGCACTTTTTTTTCAATCTACAGCAATACTGACGCAATTTTCGCCAAAAAAATTTGAGATAAACAGTTGGCCGGTGGATTTTTGCAGATGTCGGACGGGCGAAACGACTATACGTCGGCCACGCGCCAGGGGCGGTAGTCGGTTTCGGGCGTATCGACAACATCGCCACCCTCGATACGGCGCAGTCGGCTCACCACAGCGAGCGTAACGGGCAGAACAACAATTTCGTAGGCGGTTTTCAGCAACGCCTGCGTCAGAATAAGCGACAGTATGGTTGACGCAGGAAGCACACCCCCGAAGGCCACGGGAAAGAACACGAGCGAATCGGCACCCTCTCCAAGTAGGGTACTGACAATGGCACGAAGCGAAAAACTGCGGCGGGTGTTACGCGATGTCTCCGGGCTCGAAGCCTTCATGCGGCTCATCACGTAGGCGTTGGCCATCGACCCGACTATGAAAGCCGTGAAACTGGCCGCCATGATGCGCGGCACACTCGAATAGGTGGCCTCCATAGCCTCCTGCCCTTGCCAGTCGGGACTGCCGGGCAGCATCATAGCCACATTTAGGAGTCCGGCCACAAGCAGACTCATGGCAAATCCAAGCCATATCATGAGCCTGGCGCGGCCGAAGCCATAGACTTCGACCACACAGTCGTTGATAATATATGATATAGGGAATACCACCACTCCGGCGGTTATGGTGAACCATCCGAGATCCACGGTTTTTATTTCCGTGAGGTTCGACACGATGAGACACACCACGAAAAGAACCGTCAGCACCAGATACGGCACCGTGACGGCACGAGATTTCTGTCTGTTCATTGATTCTTGTTTTTTACGAGGTAGCAAGCACTCGGTGGGCTTTCTTAGAAATTTCGCGCAAAGTTACGAATTTCCGCCCCACATTCCAAAGGGCACTACATACATCCGGCAGTCACGCCAATCACGATAGCCCCGATTAGCACGATACACAGCGCCACAAGGCGCCCCAGGCGTTTGGGCCAGTCTATTTCGCAAATGGCCGTACCCGCAGCCAGGTTGCGCTCCACATCCGCTACCGTCTTATTCGCCCCGCTCACAGAGGCCGGCATCACCTCAGTCATTTGCCCGATATTCATACTTCCTTAGTTTTATATATTATCCCTTAAGAACGTTGCGACGCCAATCGAAAACACTGCATCTGCGTCACATTATTGTAACAATCGCCAGCACAGTAAAGATAGCTTGCATCAACACATTTTTAACATTTATTCACCAAATACATCTCCCCCCGATGACGCCTGACGCCGCAGGCAATAAATCGGGCGTTGCGGCGTTATCAGATTAATGAGAACAATTCTGACTCACATATATCTGCGTATGGCGGCTCTGGCCGTCGCAGCCCTGGCCGGCCTCATCCCTTGGGCACCCGGAGCGCATGCAGAACGCCTCAACGACAAGGTGCTTAACCGCCCCTACAGCGACAACCGCCGCTGGCATCTCGGATTCTCCGTCGGGCTCAATACGATGGACTTTTCGTTTCATCACAACGGCTTTGTCACCGAACAGGGGCAGACATGGTTCATGGAGCAGCCCTCGTTTTCGCCCGGCTTCTGCGTCAACGGCCTCTTCAGCGTAAGGCTGAACAACTATTTCAGCGTGCGAGTCACCCCCGGCATGTATTTCGGCAACCGTGTGGTGCGGTTCCTCGATACCACCGGAGGCCAGGAGGAGAAACAGGACATCAAATCGGCCTATCTCGTCCTTCCGGTCGATCTGAAATTCTCCTCACAACGCATGCACAATATCCGCCCCTATATGGTGGCCGGCGTGATGCCCGCGTTCGACGTAATGAAGAAAAAGACGGATTTCCTGCGCACCAACTCCACCGACTTCATGCTGTCGGTCGGATTCGGATGCGACCTCTATCTCCCCTATTTCAAACTGATTCCCGAGCTTAAATTCTGCTTCGGACTTTCCGATGCATTAAACCACGACCGCCCGGACCTTGTCGACGACCCGCTCCGCGCCGGCGTCAGCTCGTCGGTCAAGAAAGCCACCACCAAGATGGTGGTCCTCTCATTCTATTTCGAATAGCCGCACCGGCCGCAACACCTCCTCCATGCAACAACCCCTCATCATCATAAGCCGCCTGCGCCGCCGCGTCCTGCTGGTCGCGGCAGCCGCCCTGCTGGCGCTCCTTGCGCCAGTGCGCGCCGTCGGCCAGACCGACGCTCAGTTCTCCCAGTATTTCGAAGTTCCGGCCTACTACAACACAGCCGCCATCGGCACGACCGACCTTCTGAAAATCCGCGCCGGCATGCGCATGCAGTGGGTGGGAATCGACAACGCTCCGCGCACCTTTCTCGCCATCGCCGACATGCCGTTCAAACTCTTCAACAAGCGTTTCGGCGTAGGTCTTGTAGTGCAGCAGGAAAGTCTCGGCCTCTTCAAGAACATGAACATCGGCGCCCAGATAGCCTACAAGCAGAAGCTTTTTAAGGGCACGCTCTCCATAGGCGCCCAGATCGGATTCTTCGACCAGTCGTTCAAAGGCTCGGAAGTCTACATTCCCGACGATGACGATTACCACCAGAGCACCGACGAGGCCATTCCCCAGCAGGACATCCGCGGCAACGCCTTTGACCTCGGCCTCGGCCTCTTCTACACCCACCGCTTGTTCTGGGCCGGTCTGTCGGCCACGCACCTTAATTCACCCTCGGTAAAACTCAATGCCGAGACCGGCGAAAACGGCAATGAACGCAACTACGAGTTCAACCTCGGACGCACCCTATATTTTATGGCGGGAAGCAATATTCCCGTGAAAAATACGTTATTTGAAGTGTTGCCTTCAGTGTTGGTAAAGACCGATTTCACCTTCACTACCTGGGAGGCAACCGCACGCGTGCGCTACAATAAATTCCTGACCGGAGGCTTCGGCTACCGATGGAAAGACGCCGCCTACGTGGTGCTCTCGGCCGAATTCAAAGGCTTTTACATCGGCTACAGCTACGACTATCCCACATCGGCCATCACCAAGGCCTCGAGCGGCAGCCACGAAATTTTCGCCGGCTACAGCCTGAAGCTCGACCTCGGCGAGAAAAACAAACACCGCCATAAGAGCGTGCGCATAATGTAACACCCCGACCCGGGCGCCCTCAGGGCTCCCATTTTCTCTACAAGCTAATTCAGAAGGAACACCCTCGATATGAACAAGAACCTAACGTTTTACCTCCTCCCGCTGGCAGTGGCCGTCCTGGCCGCTTCCTGCGCCTCCGGCCGCCGGAGCGCCACAGGGGGCGAAGTGACCGGCGTAGGCGGTACAGCCTGGGCCGAACCCACCCCCTACGGCATGGTCCTCGTCAGCCGCGGCTCCATGGAGATGGGACCCGCCAAAGCCGACTCCGCATGGAACCTCGCCGCCGACCCCAAAGGGATGTCGGTCGACGCTTTCTGGATGGACGAAACCGAAGTCACCAACTCGAAATACAAGCAGTTCGTCTTCTGGGTGCGCGACTCCATTATCCGCGAACGTCTCGCCGACCCCGCCTACGGCGGCAATGAAGACTACCGCATCGAGGAAGACAAGCAGGGCAATCCCATCACCCCCCACCTCAACTGGAGCAAGCCTATCCCCTGGCGTAATCCGGGCGAGGACGAGGCACGCGCCATCGAAAGCGTATACCGCACCAACCCCATCACCGGCGCGCGAGAGCTCGACCCCGACCAGCTCAACTACCGCTACGAGGTCTACAACCAGACCGAGGCCGTAAAGCGCAAGCACCGCCTCGACCCGCGCAAACGCGAATACAACACCGACCGCCCCGTGCCCACCGACATCCCGATGATTTCAAAGGATACCGCCTGGATCAACGACGAAGGTGAAATCGTGCGAGAAACCGTAACCCGCGCCCTCTCCGGCGACTACGATTTCCTCAACACGTATATCGTAAACGTCTACCCCGACACAACCGCATGGGTAAACGACTTCGAGAATGCCTACAACGAGCCCTACGTGCGCATGTACTTCAGCCACGGCGGCTACAGCGAATATCCCGTGGTCGGCGTAAGCTGGGAACAGGCCAACGCGTTCTGCAACTGGCGCACCGACTTCCTCAAGCGCTCGCTCGGCAAGGATGGCGTTTACATCGAGCCATACCGTCTCCCCACCGAGGCTGAATGGGAATTCGCCGCCCGCGCCGGCGAGAATGCCAACATGTTCCCCTGGGAGGGCGACCTCCCCATCAGTGAGGACAAAGGCTGCTTCTATGCCAACTTCAAGCCCAACGACGGCAACTACGTGAAAGACGGCCACCTGATCACCTCGCGCGTCGGGACCTACTCGCCCAACGACTTCGGCCTCTACGACATGGCCGGCAACGTAAGCGAATGGACCTCCACGGCCTTCACCGAGGGCGTCTCCAAGCTTACCAGCGACCTCAACCCCGAATACCGCTACAACGCCGCCAAGGAAGACCCCTACAAGATGAAGCGCAAGATAGTGCGCGGCGGCTCGTGGAAAGACGTGGCCCACAACGTGCGCTCCGACATCCGCATGTGGGAGTATCAGAACGAGCAGCGCTCCTACATCGGCTTCCGCTGCGTGCGCTCGCAGATAGGCTTCGCGCGCGGTCAGCAGCTCAAATCCAAGAAATAAGCAGCGGAGCCCGCATCCCATACCACCCCTCCCCTCCCGTTACTCCATTCAGAAATAATCCAAACCAAGTTTCTCCCGATGGGAAAGATCAAGACATACAAGCGCGGCATCTCGGCCTTCATCTCGTCCGAAAAAGGGCAGCGCTTCTTCAATTTCGCCTACTCAATCGGCGCGGCCATCGTAATCTGGGGCGCACTCTTCAAAATCCTGCACCTCCCCGGCGGCAATTTCCTGCTTTCGCTCGGCATGGGCACCGAGGTGCTCATGTTCATGCTCACGGCCTTCGACCGGCCGCCGCGCGAGTATAAATGGGAGAATGTCTTCCCCGTGTTCGACACAGAGAATCCCGACGACCGTCCCGACTTCGCCGCTGGCACCGGAGTGGTAATCAACGGCGCCGCTCCCGCTGCAGGCACTCCCTCAGCCCAGCGCCCGGACATCGCCACCCCCGTCCTATCGGCCGACGCCTCGCCCGCCGAAGTAATGGGTCGTGTGGGCGACGCCACGCAGCTCTACCTCAACCAGATCACCGAGATGACCAACGAGCTACGCCATCTGCAGGACACCACCCGCGCCCTCAACAACGTGAGCGACGTGCTCCTGCAGTCCTACAACGCCATCACCCAGAACTCCGAGCAGATTACCGCATCATCCTCGGGCTACGTCGACCAGATGCAGGCCCTCAACCGCAATATCGCGGGGCTCAACACCATCTATGAGATTCAGCTCAAGAGCGTATCGTCGCAGCTCGACGCCATCGACCGCGTGAACCAGGGTATCAAGGAAATCCGCGATATGTATGAGAACTCGGCCAATGCCTCGTCGCGCTACTGCGAGGAGACCGAGAAGATGGCCCGCTACATGCAGCAGCTCAACTCCGTCTACGAAAAGATGATAACCGCCATGACCATCAATATGTACCGCCCCATGGCAGGCGCCCCGATGCCCGAGGGGATGCCCGTGCCTCCGTCGCAACACTCCACCCCCCGACAGGACGAAACAGGCGCCACTGCCTGACGCTTTCCCTCCGCTCCACCATAATATATATATAGACAGACCCCTTCCAACCGTAATTATCACCCATGGGTAGCAACAACACAAGGCTCTCACCGCGACAGAAGATGATAAACCTCATGTATATCGTCCTCACCGCCATGCTGGCCCTCAACGTGTCGAGCGACGTGCTCAACGGCTTCACTCAGGTGGAGGAAGGCCTCAAACGCACAAACACCAACGTAGAGGAGCGCAACTCCGCCATCCTCAATACCCTCGAGGCATTCGCCACGCAGAACCCCGACAAGGGCAAGCGGTGGTACGACAAGGCCACCGAGGTGCGCCGCGTCACCGATGGCATCTACCGCCATATCGACTCCCTGAAATACCTCATCGTGCGCGAGGCCGACGGCTCCGACGCCGACGTGGCCGACATCCACAACCGCGACAACCTCGAGGCCGCCTCGTTTGTGATGCTCTCCGGCAACCGCACCCGCGGTGCCGCTCTCCGCAAAGAAATCGAATCCTACCGCACATATATCACCTCGCTCATATCCGACACTCTCAAGCGCGCATCGCTCGCCAAATCGCTCTCAACCGAGGCCGTGCTCCGCAAGGGCACTCTCGGCAAGCAGTCGTGGGAGGAATCGAAATTCGACAACCAGCCCGTAGTGGCCGCCGTCACCCTCCTCACCAAGCTCCAGAACGATGTGAAATACGCCGAAGGCGAAGCACTCCAGAACCTTCTGGCCAACGTCGACGCCGGCGACGTCCGCGTCAACGAGCTCAACGCCTTCGTGATTCCACAGAGTCGCTTCGTGATGCGCGGCGGCAAATATTCCGCCAACATCGTTCTGGCCGCCGTCGACACTACAGCACGCCCCGAGGTATATGTCAACGGCCGCAAACTCCCCAACGACCGCGGCCTTTATGAATTCAACCCCGGCGCCACCGGAACCTTCGACTATTCGGGCTACCTTGAGGTGCCCCACGGCGACGGCTCCGTCACCCGCCACCCCTTCCAGTCGAGCTACACCGTAATCGAACCTACGGCCACCGTATCCGCAACGATGATGAACGTGCTCTACGCCGGCATCGACAACCCCATCTCGATTTCCGTGCCCGGAGTAGCCACCTCGGCCGTCTCCGCCACCATGACCAACGGCACGCTCTCGCGCTCGGGCGACCACTGGGTGGCCCATCCGGCAAAAGTGGGCGATGAGGCCGTAGTCAGCGTAACCGCCCAGATGGACGGACGCCCCATGACTATGGCACAGACAAAATTCCGCGTGCGCAAACTCCCCGACCCTACCCCCTACATTGCCTTCAAGGACGCGCAGGGCAACACCTCGCGCTATAAAGGCGGCGGCCGCGGACTCTCCAAGGCCTACCTGCTCGCCGCCCCCGGCATCGAGGCCGCCATCGACGACGACCTGCTCAACATCCAGTTCAAGGTGCTGAGCTTCGAGACCGTATTCTTCGACTCGATGGGCAACGCCATCCCCGAGGTGAGCAACGGGTCGCAGTTCTCCCAGCGTCAGAAAGACTCGTTCCGCCGCCTCTCGCGCGGCAAACGCTTCTATATATCCCGCGTGAAAGCCGTCGGCCCCGACGGAATCACACGCGACCTCGCCCCAATCGAAGTAATCGTAGGCTGACGCAGCCGCTTAACACCCCGGCCTGCCACACCTCAACACTCCCCTATCACGATAATCCAACACCACAGCTTCCACCCATGAAGTCGTTTTCCAAATATCTCATAGCTCTCGTAGCCCTGGCCGGAGCGGCGACAGCCGTCGCCCAGGATTCGTCAAGCTCCTCGTCGATCGTGCGCCGCCGCGCCGGCGACCGCGACCGCAACGCCTCCCGCCAGGCGCCCGGCGTAACCGACCGCATGCAGCAGTTCTACAGCAAATCGTCGGCCAACGACGCCGACCTAATGTGGATGCGCGTAATCTACCGCGACCTGGAAATGGACAATCCCAAGAACGCCGCCCTATACTATCCGGAGGATGTGGTCGACGGTCAGGAAAACCTTTTCCGCATCATAATGCGGCTGCTGGCCGACAACGCCATCCCCGCCTACGAATATCTCGACGGCAAGGAGATTTTTACCGACCAGTACCGTCTGAAGGTATCCGACATGCTCGACCGATTCCACGTGCTCTACTCTCCCGCCAAAGGCTCTACGGAGAAGAATCCGCGCTTCGTAATCGAGGAATCCGACGTTCCCTCCAACGAAATCCGCTCCTACTACATTCTTGAGCGCTGGGAATTCGACGCCAAGACCAACAAGACCCGCCGCGTGGTCGAGGCCATCTGCCCGGTACTCCACCGCGCCGACGAATTCGGAGTCGACGCCGTGCGCTACCCGATGTTCTGGGTCAAGCTCGACGCTATCCGCCCCTATCTGGCCCAGCAGTACATCTTCATCGACGACGACAACAACCTGCCGCGCTACACCTACGATGATTTCTTTACCATGGCCATGTACGACGGCGACATCTACAAGACCCGCAACCTCACCAACCGGTCTATGATGCAGATGTTCCCCGACCCCGACGACCGCAAGCGCGCCCAAGACAGCATCCAGAACCGCCTCGAATCGTTCGACAAGAATCTGTGGGTACCCTCGCGCGAGGAGGTAATCGCCGCACGCGAAGCCCGTGAGGCTGCCGAGGCCGAAGCCGCCGCCAAAGCCGAGGGACAGGAAATCGCCGACCGCGACGGCGCCCCAGCCGATACTCAGGCTTCCGAATCCCGCACCTCGCGCGGACGCCGCAGCTCCGCCACCACCGCCAAGAAATCCAACACCAAAAAGGCCGCTACCAAGAAAACCAAGGTGCGCAAACCCAAGGCACCCAAATCGTCGTCGGCCGGAGCCGCCCGCTCCGTTCGCCGCCGCAAATAACAGCAACGCGCCCCACCGTATTTCGCAAGTATCTTAAAACACCTGCCACTCTCCATTACCGTCACATTTCTCCCTCCGGCCGAAGGCGGCGCATCCACACCGATGCACCGCCTTCGCCGTTTCCCTAAACCGGCGTCCGGATGGCATGGCGGCTTGTCAGAGTGGTGAATATTCAAGGAGACAAGGGCGACGCTGACGCAAACAGTACTTAAGTACGGCCCCAAAGCCGAGTCCCGAAGTCGACGCCGAAGATGTGCCGCTATCACAAGCCGCCTGAAAAATTTGCATAATAGGATATTAATCACTACCTTTGCAGTCCCGATTCTATCCAAACGGAAGAGCCGAGAAGCCACCCGGGCGCCTTTGGCCTGGCCCCGTGCGGTCTCGAAGCTCGTGTATTTATTTATCAATTAAACTTTTAGAAGTGGATACTTTAAGTTACAAAACCCTTACCCCCAACGCGCAAAACTGCCCGAAGGAATGGGTCCTCATCGACGCCACCGACCTGGTGCTCGGCCGACTCTGCTCCGAAGTGGCCAAAATTCTGCGCGGCAAGAACAAGCCCTGCTACTCGCCCTTCGTTGAATGTGGCGACAACGTGGTCATCATCAACGCCGACAAAGCTCAGCTCACCGGCAACAAATGGACCGACCGCATCTACTACAACTTCACCGGCTATCCCGGCGGTCAGCGCGAGCTCACCCCCGAAGTGCTCATGAAGAAATCCTTCAACAAGCACCTCAAGCCCGGAATGCACCCCCTCTACCTCCGCGTAGTCAAAGGCATGCTTCCCAAAAACCGTCTGGGCCGCAAAATCATCAAAAACCTGCACGTGTTCAACGGCCCCGAACATCCTTTCCAGGACAAGAACCTCCGCGTGCTCGATCTCAAAAAGTAACAATCGCCAACACCTGAATTATGGAAACAGTAAATGCAGTAGGCCGTCGTAAAGCAGCCATCGCCCGCGTGATCCTTACCGAAGGCAACGGCGAAATCACCATCAACCACCGCGAACTCGGCAAGTACTTCCCCTCGTCGATTCTCCAGTACATCGTTAAGCAGCCCCTCACCACCCTCGACGGTGCCGAGAAATACAACATCCGCGTCAACCTCGACGGCGGCGGCTACAAAGGCCAGGCCGAAGCTCTCCGCCTCGCCATCGCCCGCGCTCTGGTGAAAATCAACCCCGACGACAAGAAAGCCCTTCGCGCCGAAGGCTTCATGACCCGCGACCCCCGCGTGGTGGAGCGCAAAAAGCCCGGTCGTCCCAAAGCACGCAAACGCTTCCAGTTCTCCAAGCGTTAATCTTCCTTCCCTGCGCCTCTCTCGCCTGAGTTTAGTATCTAAATCCCGCGGATGGACCCGCGTTCCCTACCCCGGGGTTGTAATTTCCAAAAAGAACGTAAACAACTCTTTTACAACAAAATGTCAACACCTACATTCGACCAGCTCCTCGAAGCCGGCTGCCATTTCGGCCACCTCAAGCGTAAATGGAACCCCGCAATGGCTCCCTACATCTTCATGGAGCGCAATGGTATCCACATTCTCGATCTCTATAAGACCGCAGCAAAGGTTGAAGAAGCCGCAGCTGCCCTCAAATCCATCGCTAAGGCAGGCAAGAAAGTCCTGTTCGTAGCCACCAAAAAACAGGCCAAACAAGTTACCGCCGACAAGGCTAAATCCGTAGGCATGCCCTACGTGATCGAGCGCTGGCCCGGCGGCATGCTCACCAACTTCCCCACCATCCGCAAGGCTGTCAAGAAGATGGCTTCCATCGACAAGATGACCAAGGACGGTACTTTCGACAACCTCTCCAAGCGCGAGAAACTCCAGATTTCCCGTCAGCGCGCCAAACTCGAAAAGACCCTCGGTTCGATCGCCGACCTCAACCGCCTTCCCTCCGCACTTTTCGTTGTCGACGTGCTCAAAGAGCGTATTGCCGTGGCTGAGGCCAACCGTCTCGGCATCCCCGTGTTCGCAATGGTCGACACCAACTCCGACCCCTCCAACATTGATTTCGTGATTCCCGCCAACGACGACGCATCGAAATCCATCGAGCTCATCCTCGACACCGTCTGCTCCGCAATGGCCGAAGGCCTTGAAGAGCGCAAGGTAGAGAAAGTCGACACCAAGGAAGAGGATAAGGAGGCTGCTCCCCGCCGCGAACGCCGTCGCCCCGTGCGCCGCGCTGAAGGCGAAGCCGAAGCTGCTCCCGCCGCTGAGGCCGAGGCCGCTCCCGAGGCTGAGGCTGCCGAATAATACCCCTCGTTAACTACAAAAATTCAACTAATCCGACCGCAGGGTCCGGACAACTGAATTTCCCCAGTATTGCGCCGTGGCAGGCCCGACCCACCGGGCCGAGCGCCTGCCGCGGTCGCACATTTTCCAGGAGAATCGGTTTTCCCGACTTACATAAACGGTCAAAAAAATACTCCCTACTATCATGGCAGTAACAATGGCAGAAATCACCAAGCTGCGCCACCTCACCTCGGCCGGCCTGATGGATTGCAAAAAAGCCCTCGCCGAAACCAACGGCGACATCGAAGCCGCAGTTGAAATCCTCCGCAAGAAGGGTCAGGCCGTAGCCGCCAAGCGCGAAGACCGCGTGGCCGCCGAAGGCTGCGTACTCTCCAAAAACGAAGGCAACTTCGCCGCTATCGTCGCCCTCCAGTGCGAAACCGACTTCGTTGCCAAAAACGCCGGCTTCGTTGAACTCACCCAGAAACTCCTCGACCTTGCCGTAGCCAACCGCTGCAAGAGCCTCGACGAGCTCAAAGCCGTGACCGTCGACGGCCGCACAGTGGCCGACCTCGTCGTAGAAGAAGGCGGCAAGACCGGCGAAAAAACCGAGCTCGGCGCATACGAATGGATCGAAGCACCCTCCACCACCTCCTACAACCACCTCGGCAACAAGCTCGCCACAATCGTAGGCTTCAACCTCGATGGTGTTGACTACCAGGTAGGCCGCGACGTAGCCATGCAGGTTGCTTCGATGAACCCCGTTGCCGTCGACCGCCAGAGCGTAGCCCAGGCTACCATCGACCAGGAGCTCAACGTGGCCATCGAGAAAACCAAGGAAGAGCAGGTGAAGAAGGCTGTTGAGGCAGCCCTCAAGAAAGCCGGCATCAACCCAAACCTCGTCGACAGCGAAGCCCACATCGAATCCAACATCGCCAAGGGCTGGCTCACTCCCGAAGAGGCCGATAAGGCCCGCGAAATCGCCAAGACCACAGCCGAGGCCAAGGCAGCCAACCTCCCCGAGCAGATGATTCAGAACATCGCCCAGGGTCGTCTCAACAAATTCTTCAAGGAAAATTGCCTCATGGAGCAGGAATTCATCAAGGATGGCAACCTCACCATCGGCAAATACCTCGAAGAAAGCATGAAGGGTCTCGCTGTAGCATCCTTCAAGCGCGTTAACCTCAACGAGGACTGATTCACTCCCCGTTGAAACTCCACAAATAGAAAGTCATAACGTCTATTTATAACCCGAAAGGCGATGTGCCCCTCGCGGAGGCACATCGCCTTTCCCCGCTATATCCCGGAATACAACCATGCAGAATTATTTCCCGAATTAACATGCCGTCTACAATACGGCAACATATTTTACGTTATATTTATACAAACTTCAGTATTTCCCTGGAGACACACACCTCTTCAGGCATTTGTAAACTTTAAACAACCAAATCCACCTGTTGGCGACAAAAATAGAGGGGCATTCCCAGCAATTTTCGCTAATCTTGTAGGGACGCACGGCTCGTGCGTCCGTGCAACCAACTGAAAACAAAGTATCTTATTAGGACGCACCGACCGTGCGTCCCTACATTTCAGGAGTTCTGCCATGCCCTCCGCATTAGTCGCAAAATAGCATTTCCCAATAATGTAGATACATCGCTCTGCGATGTATCTGCCGGCTACAATCTCCCTATACGTGCCAAAGGCACATCCTTACGTGGTCTGCGGAAGCATTTGGACGCAACGATAAATCTGGTTTTCAATATCATTCCAATTAAACACACATTATTTTATAATTAAGTCACAGCAATCATTATGAAAAATTTCTACCTCGTTCTCCCGGCGGGTCTGCTCTTCGCAGCCTCCGTTTCCGCCGGGAACATCACCGCCGCCCACCCGTCTTCGGCCGCAGTCCCGGCTCCCAGGAGTCTGGAAGGCACTACCGTCTACCTGCGTTCAATGCAACATGGCGATTATCTTACGGGCGCCGGCCTCCGCGACCTCCAGGCCATGCTTGATGAAACCGGCTTCGGATTCACCCTCGAATCAACCGGCTCTGCCGGCTACCGGCTGCGTGCCGTTGCCAACAACCGCTGCCTCGCCGACGATCTGACATTCACCGCCGACGGCGATGCTGCCTGGACGCTCATCAGCGCCAACGATTCAGAAAACATTTTCGCAATCGCCCCTGCCTCCGGCGAGGCCACAAAGGTGCTCACTGCCGTGGAAAACCCCTCGACGGATGCCTACACCAATCCGGCCTACACTGTCGCGCTCCAGGAGTACCGCCCCGGCGACCACTCCCAGCAGTGGGAAATCCTCACCGAGGCCGACCGCACAGCCCGTGCAGCCGCCGAAGGCCATAAAGGGCGCTGGATTGACATGACCTACCTTATTCCCGCCTTCAACTTCCCCGAAGGATGCGCACAGACCGACAAATGGCAGCAGATAGTAACGCGCCTGGAAAACCACGCCCAGGCCGACTACGTGGCCGACGAAAAAGGAGGCATGTTCCGCTATCACAACGACGAGTTCAACGCCGCACTGTGGCGCAGCTCCGAATTCACTCTTCAGACCGAGCTTTCGGGCCTTCCCGATGGACTTTACCGCTTCCGCTGCCAGCTATACAACAACAATCTCAACACCAACGAGACCAACCTCCGTGTGTGGGCCGGCTCCGCGAGCGTCGCGCCTGCAGCCGTGTCAACCGACGTCCACACCGCCGCCATGGCCGGCGAGGCTTTCCGGCGCGGCGAAGGCTGGATTGAAGTCGGCCCGGTGGAAGTATCCGGCGGCAAACTGACAATCAAATTCGAAAAGCGCCACACCACATCGGCCACCGCATTCTGCATCGACAATCTGCACCTGCTCTACCAGCCTGCCGTCGACCCGGCCGACATGACCGTAACGCTCTCCTTCCCCATGCACTACAACACCCTAATCCTACCCTTCCCCGTGAGCGAGGAGAAAGTAGCAGGTCTCAATGCCGACGGACTCCACTTTTTACGCACGGAGGGGTATGAGGAACGTACACAGAACTCCGAGGTCGAGGGCTCCGTTACCTACCACCTGATTACGCTTAATCCGGAGGACAGCCATTCCCTCCTGCCGAATGTGCCCTACGTGGTTGTGAACACCAACGTCGAAGAACTCAAAGGCCGTCCGCTCCAAGACCCCGGCATGCAGTCCGCAACATTCCGCAGCGCACCCGCAGCCCCCGCCGGCCAGACCTTTGAATATACCTTTTCCGGTCAGCCCGTGAACGCCAATTACTACTATACTGACCAGACCGACGGCATGCAGACTCTCACCGGGGCCTTCGTGGCCACCAACATCTTCCCCGGCCACTACAACCTCGCCGCCAGCCAGTACCTCCAGGGCTTCATGCAGAACGCCTCCGACGCGCCCCGACATATCGAGCCATACCGAGCATACGTCAACAGCATCTCCTCGTCGGCCGCACGCTATCCGCTCTTCCTCTTCAACGACGACTTCAATATCCTCACCGGCATTGAAGACGTGACGGACGACCCCGACAGCGCCATCACCGACACTACACCCGTTGATGTCTACTCCGCCGGAGGCGTGCTCCTTCGCCGAGGCATCGTCAAAGCCGAGGCCCTCAACGACCTTCCCCGCGGCATCTACATCCTCTCCAACGGCCTGGACTCTCTCAAACTCGCCAAATAATCATACTTATCTTATTTCACTATTCTCTCTCCGAGAGGGCGATGCAGAACAAATAATTCGGTGGTTCTGCATCGCCCTTCTTTTTTCCGCTGGTCAGACCGGCATTCCGCCAGACTGTTTCCACACGCCGAATCACATTGCATCCTTAAAGTCTCTAAAGTCTTTAAAGTCTTTAAGGTCCTTGAGGTTTTTAAAGTGTATTTTTAACACACATTAACCGTCTGGGGGGTAGCCTTACAAATTTTTACTCATTAACTTTGTGTTAAAATTGCCTATCTAATATCATAATCCCTCTCCTTCAAATCGGGTTATTCAAACAACTAAATAGTCACAGTCTTTTTTTACCATGAACAGACATTTCTTGCCGCTCTGTGCCGCAATGCTGTGCGCATGCATCGCCTCAGGCCAGAGCAAGAACTTCAAGGCCGTCAGCCTCAACGTCGACGGCCTCCCCGAAAGCCTACTCGGGGGTGCAATTAAAATGAATGTGGGAGGTCCGCTTGAAGCCGGATCCAAAGCCATGGGCGAATTTATCAGTACACAGCGCACTGACTGGGATCTCTTCGCTCTTTCCGAGGATTTCAACTTCGAGGATGAACTGAAAGCAGGCCTGGGCGACGGTAAATATACCTTCGGCACCCACCGAGGAAAAATGTATAATAAACTCGACGTCCTCACGTCGCCCTTCGATACCGACGGTCTCAACGTGATGGTTCGCAACGAAAGCGGTATCACCTTCAGTGAAGAGACATACGTACGTTTCACCGACAGCTACGGCAAAACGAGCGACGGCTCCGACGAACTTATCAAAAAAGGATTCCGCTACTATCTCATCAACTTCGGCGACGGTCTTACAGCCGACCTCTACATCCACCATATGGATGCCGAAACCGACGACCAATCCAACGCCGCTCGCGAGAGCAACGTAAAGCAGGTAATACAATATATCCTCGACCGCGACGCCCAGGGGCTCAACACGCGCCCCATCCTCATTATGGGCGACTCCAACTGCCGCTACACCCGCGACAACCTTCAGGAATGGGTGTTCAACACCGTCAACAACTATACCGACGCCAACGGCCTCCAGCCATATCAGGTGCGCGACCCCTGGGTAGACTTCCAGTGGTACGGCGTGCCACCCAAACTCGGTTCACCTTCCCTTATGGTGGGTACCTACGGTGCTCAAAAAGGCGAGGTTGTGGATAAAGTATGGTATATCAACAACAAAAAGGCCGGGGGTATCCAGCTTATCGCCAATAGTTTCCTTAACGACGAAGGGTTCAAATCCAACGATCCAGGCGTTGCATTTGCCGACCATCCCCCAATTGTAATCGATTTCACCATCAAGAAGGTCGCCAATGCCGACGATGTATTCCAGCCAGCCATCGAGGCTCCCGCAAATCCCTTCGGCGATAAATCATACTACCTCCGTAGCATGCTTACCGGCGACTACATCACCGGTGGCGGTTACTGGGACGGCCAGCTTATGGTTGACAAGCCCGGGGCGGCATTCACCATCCAGACCAGCGACAACAATACATTCAAGCTAAATTCTGTTTTCACAGCCAATATGCTTGGAAGCAATCTTTATGTAGATGGCGTGAATACTGACTGGTCGCTCACCAAAGTAAGCGGGAGCAAAGACATCTACGTAATCTCCACTCTCGTCAATGACGTCGTGAAAGTGCTTACTGCATCTAAAAATTCCGATACTACGCCTTATTACCATCCTGATTATAAAGTAACTCTCGAAGACTATCATCCAGGCGACCACGCCCAGCAATGGGAAGTAATCACTGAGGAAGAAAGAACGAACCGTCTCACAACCGAAGGCCACATCCACCCCGATCGCTGGCTCGACGTCACATACAAAGTACCCTGCTACAACTTCCCCAATAACAATGCGAATTTCGAGAAATGGACCCGCACTGACGACGTTAAAGCCTCTATTGTAGGTGCCATCAGAGCTGCCAGCAGTCTGATATTGGAATGGGATAATCAACAATCGGAGCATGGATATGGTGGCGTAATGCACTACTACAGCAATACATGGGATATAGGTTCACAACGAACCGAATTCACTTTTGAAACTACCATAAACAATCTTCCGAATGGAACTTATCGCTTTAAATTCCAGCTCTACAACTGCAATCTGAACAATGGTGACGAAAAAAATCTGACAGTCACCGCAGGGAACCGTTCGATTAATCCGGATGCGACCTCTGGAGCTTCTCACAACGACTTCAAAGCCGCCGGAAGATATTTCCGCGACGGCAATGGATGGGTTACGATTGATAACATCACAGTTACGGACGGAACATTGAAAATCAGTTTCGTAAAAGGTCACACAAAAGGCACCCCCACCTCCTTCACCATCGACAACCTGCGCCTCGAGTATCAGCCGGTCTCTAACCCGGCAGACCAGTCGATAACCCTCGACTTCCCGATGCACTACAACACGATGATTCTCCCCTTCGACCTGCCCGATACAGAAGTACAGAAACTCAACAACGACAATCTGCAAGTATTTCGTGTAACCGGTATCACCCCGAAAAAACAAGATACAGAACGCGAAGGCTCTATCGAATATTACAAAATAGAGAAGGACATCTGCAACACTGTTGCCGCCAATATCCCTTACGTTGTTGTCAACAACAACGTCGAGGAGCTGAAAGGCCGCGAATTGGAAGGCGCGAATCCTGCCGCCGCCCCGCGCAAGGCCACTGCCACCAAAGCAACCGGCGATTATACCTACACGTTCACGGGCAAACCGATGAACACTAACTACTATTACACCGACTCACAAGACCCCGACCGCACCCTGACCGGTGTATTGGTCGACACCAACGTATATCCCGAGCACTATGCTCTCGGTAACTCTGAATTTCTTCAGGCATTCTTCCGCAACGACAACGAAGAGCCGCAGACAGTCAAAGCATACCGAGCATACGTCAACAAAGTGCCTGCCGTTGAAAACGGCGCCTCCCGTACTCTCCCGATGCTCGTATTCAACGACGACACCAATATTCTTACCGGAGTCGAGGAGGTTGCCGACGACGCCGAGGAGACTATCACCGACGAAACTCCGGTCGACGTCTATACCACCGGAGGCATCCTTCTGCGCCGCGGCGTAGCTAAGGCCGACGCCCTGACCGACCTTCCCCGAGGTCTTTACATCCTCACCAACGGCCTCACCTCGCTCAAACTCGCCAAGTAACCCCCTCAAGGGCGTATCGACATCCGATACCCCATGATACAGATAGCGCGGCCGCTCGGGGGAGCGGCCGCGCTATTCATTTAATCCTAATCTTATTGTAACCCGCCTCAGGAGGTGCGAATCATTTCGCGCCTCCTGACCTACAACCCCTTAGGGGTGATAGAATTTGTAGCCATGGGTGTCAACCCATGGTGAGGGTGGTGAGGAGGTCGGGGTGAAGGAGGCGGGCGGCGTGGGCCAGTTCGTCGGGGGTGATGGACTCAAGACGGGCGCGAAATTCGGCGTCGGGGAGCACGCGGCCGTAGAAGAGCGTGGCGCGGGCGGCGTTGAGAGCCGTCTGGTCGTGGTTGTCGGAGGCTACGACGAGTTGCCCGAGGTACTGCTGACGAGCCGCCTGCAGCTGACGCGCCGTTAGCGGCTCGGTAGACATTCGCAGTAGCTCGCGGCGCACGAGGTCGGCGCACCGCGGGGCGTCTTCCGGGTCGCAGCCGAAATATACGGTGAAGAGGCCGCAGTCGGTCCACCCCGTCAGGCCGGCGTCGACTGAGTAGACGAGTCCGCGGCGCTCGCGCAACGCCACGTTGAGGCGCGAGTTCATCCCAGGACCGCCCAGTATGTTGGTAATCAGCCCGAGCGGGTAGCGCTCTTCGGAAAACATCGACGGTACGCGCACGCCCATCACGCAGTGGGCCTGATGCGAATCAATGCGCTTTATATGGCTTGCGGGAGCCACCACCTGCGGCGCAACGCGCTCAGGAGCCGTCCCCTCGGCGGGAAGCGCGGCAAAACAGCGCTCAAGCACTCCGCGCAGGCGCTCGGCCCCCATCCCTCCGCGGTAGAAAGCCACCATACGCGAGGCCGTATAAGTGGAGGCGATATATGCACGGCACACCTCGGGGGTGAATGCGTCGAGATTTGCCGATTCGCCGAGGATATTGTGGCCGAGCTGCGACCCTGCGAACACTATGTCCTCGAAATCGTCGAAGACGGCCTCCGACGGGACGTCGAGGTAGCTGTCGATTTCGTCGCGCACCACTTCGCGCTCCCTGGCAAGTTCGGCGGCAGGAAACTGCGAGTTCACCACAAGGTCGGCCACGAGTTCGGCGGCGCGGGCGAGGTTGCCATGAGGAAACACACTGTAGACCACCGTCTCCTCCTTGGTGGTGTAGGCATTAAGCTCGCCGCCAACCGCCTCCATACGCTTTATGATATGCGCGGCGTGGCGCCGTAGCGTTCCCTTGAAGATGGTGTGTTCCACAAAATGGGCGAGGCCGAAGCGTCCGGGCGCCTCGTCGCGGCTACCCGCGTTGATAGCCACACCGAAATAGTCGACCTTGGCGGAAACTGTCTGACAGACCACGCGCAGGCCGTTGGAAAGTGTGAAATAACTATACATCCCGGTTTTCAAGATTTTCTGAGGGGTCAAGCCTGAGGGTCGGTCCAGCGGCCGTCGGCCTTGATGAGCGCCACAAGGCGGTCTACGGCCTGCTCCGAGGGGATATTCTTCTCGACGGCCACCTTGCCGCGGTAGAGCGACACATTTCCTGCGGCGGCGCCCACATAACCGTAGTCGGCATCGGCCATCTCGCCCGGACCATTGACGATACACCCCATCACGGCAATTTTCAGCCCCTTGAGGTGGGAGGTGGCAGCCTTCACCACCTTCACGGTGGCCTGGAGGTCGAACATCGTTCGCCCGCATCCCGGACACGACACGAACTCCGTGCGGCTCACGCGGCGGCGCGCCGCCTGAAGGATGCCCAGCGAGAGGCGGCCGATGGCCTCGCCGTCCATCTTCGCGGCGCGTATTTCCACGCCGTCGACGAGGCCGTCGAGCAGCAACGTGCCGAAGTCGGCCGAAGCGCGTATCACCACCTTCTCAGGCTCCAGATCGCCGTAGTCGAGGCTTACCACAACAGGATTGTCAGCGCCGGCGCGCATCATGCCGTGGATGGCGGCTGTAACCTCTCCTACGGGGTTGGCGTGGTGAGAGGTCAGCACCACGATATGGTCGGGCGCACCTTTGGCGGCTGCGGCGACAGCTTCGGGGCCCACGGAGGCGTCGAGACGCAGAAGCGGCGCCTCAATCTCATCCAGTCCGGGCACTACGGGCACATTCTCGCCTCCGGCGTTGCCGATGGCACGGCTATGGCGCGGAGCGGGAGCCAGCGGGTCATAGCCCTCCACGGGCCGGGCCTCGATGTGAGGCGCCGAGGCGCGTGCGGCGATATAGTCGACGAGCTCGCGGGCCACGGGAATCTCGGCCTCCGGTTCCTCGCTGAGGCTCACGCGGATGGTATCGCCGATACCATGGGCGAGCAGAGTGCCGATTCCCACCGCCGAGCGCACGCGGCCGTCCTCGCCGTCGCCGGCTTCGGTTACGCCCAGATGGAGCGGGAACGCCATCCCCTCAGCCTCCATGGCCGCCACGAGGCGGCGCACCGTCTCCACCATCACCACGGTGTTGCTGGCTTTTATCGAGATAACTATATCGGTGAAATCGCGGTCGCGGGCCACGCGCAGGAATTCCATGGCGCTCTCCACCATTCCGGCGGGAGTGTCGCCGTAGCGGCTCATGATGCGGTCGGAGAGCGACCCGTGGTTCACTCCGATGCGCACGGCCGTATGGTTGCGGCGGCATATGTCGAGAAAGGGGCCGAACGTGTCGGCGATTTTCCGCAACTCGGCGGCATATTGCTCGTCGGTATACTCAATCTGCTTGAAGACGCGCCCGGGGTCGACGAAATTGCCGGGGTTGATGCGCACCTTGTCTACGGTCTCGGCGGCGGCGAAAGCCGCGCGCGGGTTGAAATGGATGTCGGCCACCAGCGGCATCGTGCAGCCTGCCTCGCGAAGGCGGCGGCGAATCTCGCCCATGGCCTGCGCCTCGCGCACACCCTGGGCTGTAAGACGGTCAATGTCGGCTCCGGCAGCGGCGATGCGCAGCGCCTGAGCCACGGAGGCTTCGACGTCGGTTGTAGTAGTGTTGTTCATCGACTGCAGGCGGACGGGGTTGTCGCCACCCACGTCGACCGACGCCACATGAGCCACCGACGAGCGTCGGCGGCTGTAGTTGAATATATCGTTCATTATCGGTCAGTTGGTTTTGAAGTCGTAGGCTATGGCCGCAAGCTCTTCGTTGGCCTTTACGATTTTCTTGCCGAGGTCGGCGCGCCAGGCGCCGTAGCGTGCTGCCAGGTCTGCGTCGGCGAGGCTGAGGATGCGCACGGCGAGCACGGCGGCGTTCATTGCGCCGTCGATTCCCGTGGTGGCCACGGGGATGCCGGGAGGCATCTGCGCTATGGATAGCAGAGCGTCCTGGCCATGGAGGGTGGCGCTCAGGGGCACACCAATCACGGGCAGTTCCGTTATCGCGGCAATCACTCCGGGGAGCGCGGCTGCCATGCCTGCACCGGCGATAATCACGCGCACGCCGCGGGCGGAGGCTCCGCGGGCGAAGTCGGCCACCTCGTCGGGAGTGCGGTGGGCCGAAAGCGCGAGCATCTCGAAGGACACCTGCATCGAATTGAGAAAATCCGCTGCCTTTCGCATCACGGGGAGGTCGGATGTGCTCCCCATTATAATACTTACCGAGGGTTTCATATCTTATTGTGAATTGAGAATCAGATATTGAACATAGTGCATACCCATGCCGGGCAGAAAACTGCCACGAATCCGAGGGCGAAGCCTGCCGCCACCTGCCATGGCGTATGGCGGCGGAGAATCAGGCGCGAGGTACCCACACATCCGGCCACCAACACCGTGAGCATGAATACCCACTGGATGCTGTCGACGCTGTCGCCCGAAATCATCAGATAGAAAACAAGGCTGCACAGGCCGCCCGTACCGCATCCGTGGGCGCTGATTTTCCATTTCCGGTTTATGAGCGCCATCAACAGAAGCGCGACGCCACCCCCGGCCATGAACATCGAGAGCCATACCGGAGCATTGACAAAATGGTAGTAAACGGCAACGCCGAGGTAGCAGAGCGCCGCGACAACATAGGGCACTCCGCGGTCCTTGCGCGCGTTGAGTGTGGCGTCGGAAATGGCGCCTATGCGGCTCAGTACGAAGATGCAGATTATGGGTGTGGCGCATGTGGCCACAAATGTAACTCCGACCACTATAGCCTTCACTTTCAGCGGGCTGTAGACAAGATAACTGAGAGTCATGGCAAGCAGCAGCCCGTAAGTGGCCATAAGCAGCGGCGAGAAGAGCGTCGACAGAAAGCGCGCTATGCCTTCAAATGCACCGGCTGCATCTTTACGCTTCTCTTCGGGAGCAGGGGGCGCAGAGGCCGGACCGGGCTGAGCGCTCTGATTTGCCGGAACCGGCGTGGCGGCTTCCGTCTCAGCCGGCTTTGGGCTCGGGGCGGCGGCCAGGTCGCGATATTCGGGAGGGAGGTAATTGCGGTGGGATTCTTCCATCTGGATGAATATGGATAGGGGTTATTTCTTAAAATCAAGGGTTAACGGCGGCGCAGCCGCGCCACCGGGAAGCCGAGGCTCTCGCGGTATTTGGCCACGGTGCGTCGGGCGATGTCGTAGCCGGCATCGGCCAGGCGTGCGGCGATTTCGCGGTCGGAAAGCGGACGGTCGGGCGCTTCGCCTGCTATGGCGCGGCGGATTTCCGAGATGATGCGGTTGGATGTCAGCGAGTCGTCGTCGGCCCGCAGCTTGCCGTTGAAAAATTTTTTGAGCGGATATACGCCGCGCGCCGTAGCGATGTATTTCCCCTGCGTGGCGCGCGACACGGTCGAGAGGTCGTAACCGGTGGCCTCGGAGATATCGCGGAGCACCATCGGACGTATATCCTCATCGTCGTCGGTGATGAAAAACCTGTGTTGAAGCCTTACGATGGCGGCCACTACATCTCCTATGGTGTTCTGACGCTGCTCCACAATCTGGATGAAGTTGCGGGCATCCTGACGCTTGGCCCGGATGAACCGGAGAGCGTCGGCCGAGCGTGGCCCCGCGTCGGCCACGGTGTCCGACTCGAACGACTGGTCGACCCTCAGCCTTGGCAGCCGGCTCAGGGAGGTGAGTGTAAGATGTCCGTCGGCGTCAGCCTCCACGAGGAAGTCGGGCGAGATATGGCGCGAAGTGTCGGCCACCCCCTCCCCCGCATATGCACTCCCCGGCTTCGGGTTGAGTCGGGATATGAGTTCAAGCGCGTCGTCGAGCCGTTCGCGCTGAATCTCCAGAGCGGAAGCAAGGCGGTCGAAATGGCGCTTGGAAAGGAGGTCGAAATAGCTGTCGACCACTTCAAGAGCCGTCAGCTGCTCGGTGGAGCGCGGCCGACGGCGCAGTTGCAGCAGCAGACAGTCGCGGAGGTCGACAGCCCCTACTCCGGGGGGATCGAAGCCGCGCACCATGTCGAGCAGTTCAGCCATGCGCCGCGGCTCTATGTTGACACCCTCATTGATGGCGAGGTCGTCGGCAAGTGCGCGTATGGAACGCGTCAGATACCCGTTTTCATCGATGGAGCCGATGATGTAGCGCGCGGCGGCCCGGTCGTCGTCGCTGAGTTTCTCGTCGGCAAGCTGATGCTCAAGGGCTTCGAGCAGGGTCTCGTCGGCATTAGTAGCCACAGGCTCCACATAGTCGGCCTGACTGCGGTAGGAGGCCGGTGCATACTCTGGTCCGAAACCGGTCACGGCGGGGGCAGCCGCCTCAGCCGCATCGCGCTGCTCGTGCGATTCGAGATAGTCGGGCACGTCGTCGGGATTGGAGAAGTCGGCCCGCTGAACGTCGGCGGCCGACTCCGTGAAGTCGTCGCCATCTTCGGTGGGGAGTGCCGTGCGCAAATCCCTCTCCTGATGGTCGTCGGCTTCCAGAGCTGGCATCTCGGAAAGCGCACGCGCCACCTCATCCTCCATTTCGGGAGCAGTCATCTCAAGCATGCGCACATACTGCACCTGCAGCGGCGTGAGCCGTTGCTGCAGCTTCAGCGAAGTATCGAGTCTTTGCGAATGTCTGTCCATCCCGATTTCTCTTAGCCGACCACAAATTTACGCAATATTTTCCCTTTCGGAGTTGCCGGCGGAGTTAAAATTCGTAGACTACCGCCGCGCCTCCGCACTTGAGACCCAGCGGAGGGGTCAGTTTCACGATTTCCACCCTTCCTCCCAGCAGCGGCACGGCTATGGAGGTTCGCACCGTCGCGGCGATGCGCAACGCCACACTTTCGAGCAGCGCCGACGGCACAGCCATCTCTCGCCGGATTATATCGGCCAACCCGGCGTAATTTACCGTTTGGTCCAGCAGTCCGGCGTCATTGTCGGCCAAACCCTCCTGCGAAGCCTTTATAAATCCCGCGGCGTCGAACCGCAGCGATACGCTGACAGAAAAATCGTTGCCCACGCGCCGCTCCTGGTCCATCACCCCATGACGGGCGAACACCTCCACGTCGCGCAGCTCTACTGTAAAACTTTCCATATCGCAAATTTACGCTTTTCCCCCGAATTCCTCATCCCCAACGTCTATCTCCTCTAAATTCCCTTCCCTACAAATATTCAAGAAATTCAGATAAGATTATTACCTTTGCATATGACGGCAAGCTGAACAATACATGCCGGATTTCAAACATAGTTTCAACCGCAGATGCAAAAATCACGACTATAAGAGCCGATGCATCTATATGATTACAATGCTGAAATCTGCTGGCATTCCTCCCTTTTCTAAAATATATCAGGACCCATCGGCATCAAAAAAACATCCATGTTTCAACCAGGCTATAACGACAAAATTGCTTTCAGGGCTGGCTCCAAAGAGGCATTCTTCAATTACATAGCCGATAATCCCCGCCGATATCTTGTAAGAAAACCTTAGAGAAATCCTACCGGGACAAGTCCATTCAAAACGGGAACAGCATCATTGTGGTCACCGACTGTCGTTTTTCCGACAGGAAAAAGCCTTACAAGGAGCTGTTCAGTCAATGTGAGGAAGGGAGACTTCTTTTAATCAGCACCGAACAATTCTCCGATTCACCCAAAAGCATGGAGTACTGCCATGCTCAGGAACTAAACTCGATAGCCGCATACATCGCGCACCTCCAACCTCAGGGAGCTATCATCAAGCGGCGGCAATCGAATCCGTCATATTAAAAATTCATAAGAGAGATAGGGCTTGGCGGTTTGGGGGATTTTCCGTAATTTTGTCTAACCGATTCGGGTGCGAGGCGCCTGCGGTGAAAACGAATATTTCAACCCTGCAATGGATTCCCTATATTTCTCGATACAGAGGCTCATGCCGATAGTGTGGGTCTCGCTCGCGATAACTCTGCTGGCCATTATGTGGCTCCTGACCGCATACCGCGGCCGTCTGGCTAAAATCCGACGCACGTCGCAACCCCGTTCCCGCGAGATGCCTGAGCCCGAACCGGAGTCGTGGCCGGGCGTTTCGGTCATCGTTCATGCGCAGGACAGTTCCCGCCAGCTTGCCGCGATGCTTCCGGCCGTGCTTCAGCAGGACTATCCCGGCGACTTCGAGGTAGTAGTGGTCAACGACGGCTCGAGCCGGGATGTTACCGACGTGGTGAATTTCCTCTCCAACACCTATCATAACCTCCACATAACTTTCGTTCCTTTCGAGGCCCACAACCTCAGCCGTACGAAACTCGGCATCTCGCTGGGAATCAAAGCAGCCCGCTATCCCTACGTATTAATTACCACATCGCTCGCCGACATCCCCTCCAACGCGTGGCTCCGACTCATGGCCGAACCGTTCGCGCGCGGTAAGGAGGTATCGCTCGGCACGTCGCGCCTTACCGGCATCAAAGGAGCGATGAACCGCTTTGACGAACTCGAGGCGCAGACCATATGGCTCTCGGCCGCGATGGCCGGCCACCCCTACCGCGGCACCGGCTACAACATCGGCTACCGCCGCAGCCTCTTTTTCGACGCGAAAGGGTTCTCGCGCTCACTTACGCTCCATCACGGCGAAGACGACATTTTCATCAGCCAGATCGCCACGCCCGACAACACCGCAGCGGTAGTCGACCCTGCGGCTACAATCGCCGTAAACCGCTATATGCCCGTAAAGGCTCTGCGCGACCTACGCATGCAGCATACTTTCACCGGCCGGTTCATCAGCAAAGGAGCCTCACGGCTGTTCGGCTTCTCCACCATCATGCTGTGGGTATGGCTGGCCGCCACTGCCACCGGCGTGGTGATGTCGCTCCCGAATCTGCTCCCCTCGTGTGTATTCCTGGCCGCCGCCATCGGCTTATGGACGCCGCTGATCGCCGTGTGGCGCCACGCCGCACGCGCCCAGGAGATGTCCCTCAACGCCTGGGCTCTCCCGTGGCTGCTTTTCTGGCGCTGGGGACGCACGCTGCGCTACCATCTGAACTGCGGACGCGCCTCGCGCAAGAACTACACCTGGATTCAGCGCTGACGCCGCCGCTGCTCATAAATAATACTAAATCATACCCCCGGACGACAACTTTCCGCCTCCCGGGCCGTTAAAGTCACAGCCCTGTCTCAATCCTATGGGATAACACACCCCACAAACCTGTCCGCAATGACCACCCAGCGCCTACACATATATCTTCACCGTATAGTTGCCGTAGCTCTCGCCGCTGCAGTGGCACTGACGGCCTTCGATGCCGACGCAGCGCGCCGCAAGCGCCGCCGCGCAAAACGCACCAAACCAACGACAACCAAGGTCGTGATGGCCACGCCCACCGCTTCCGGGCCGCTCGACGAAACCGACCGCTTCGTAACCTTCGAGCGCTCCGTGCCGATCACCAAGGGGCTCGACAACCGAGTGATCGCCGTATGGCAGAGCCACGGAAAATACTACGACCAGAAAAGCCAGCGCTGGCGCTGGCAGCGGCCACGACTTTTCGGCACGGTGGAAGACCTTTTCTCGCAAGGTTTCGTGATGCCATACCTTATGCCGATGCTCGAAAACGCCGGCGCCTACGTGATATCGCCGCGCGAACGCGACCTCAACGCCCACGAAATAATCGTCGACACCGACGGCTGGCGCGAAGGCGACTTCTACCTGAAAAACGGTCGCAAGCACTGGAAGGAATCCGCTCAGGGCGAAGGGTTCGCCAACAAAGGAGGCATGCTTCTCGACGGCGAGAACCCCTTCACGGCCGGAACCAGCGAGACCGTGGTGACGATTGCCCCCGACGACGCGCGCCACGAGAGCACCGCCAACTGGACGGCCGACATCCCCCAACGCGGCCGCTACGCCGTATATGTTTCCTACCGGTCGTACCCAAACAGCGCCTCCGACGCCCGCTACACCATCAATCACCTCGGAGGCGAGACACACGTTACCGTCAACCAGCAGATGTGCGGAGGCACCTGGCTCTACCTCGGCCACTACGATCTGGCAAAGGGGAAGCCCAAGAAACCGATTGTGGTACTCTCCAACCTCAGCGACGAGGACGAGACGGTCGTCTCGGCCGACGCCGTGAAGATCGGCGGCGGCATGGGCAACGTGGCCCGCGCTCCGCAGCCCGATAAAAACGGCGACACTCTTCCTGCCGAGCGCTCCGGCGCTCCGCGCTATACCGAGGGCGCACGCTACTGGCTCCAGTGGGCAGGGATGCCTTATAGCGTATATTCCGAAAGTTCAGGCACCAACGACTATACCGACGACTACAAGAGCCGTGCCCTCTGGGTAAACCATCTGGCCGGAGGCTCGCCGATGCTCCCCGACAGTGCCGGACTGAAAGTGCCCATCGACATGGCACTGGCCTTCCATACCGACGCCGGCAAGAAGGACGACGGCACAACCGTCGGCACCCTCGGCATCTACTCGACCGACGACGGACGCCTCCTCGGCGACGGGCGCACGCGCCTCGACGCACGCGACCTCACCGAAAGCGTAATCGGTCAGGTAGTGAGCGACATCCGCGCCCTCCACGACTCGGCGTGGACCAACCGCGGCGTGCGCGACCGCAAATACTACGAAATCCGCGAGACCAAAGTCCCGGCCATGATTATCGAACTGCTCAGCCACCAGAACTTCACCGACATGAAGTATGGGCTCGACCCGGTATTCCGCTTCAACGTGGCCCGAGCCGCCTACAAGGGCGTGCTCCGCTTCCTGGCCAGGCGCTATAATACGCAGTACGCCGTTCAGCCGCTCCCGGTAAGACGCTTCGGCATCCACGCCCTGGGCAAGAGCCGCTACAGCCTCTCGTGGGCACCTACACCCGATCCGCTCGAGCCCTCGGCCTTCTCGAAATATTATATCGTGCAGGAGCGTATCGAAGGCGGTGCCTTCCGCGACATTGCCGTCGTCAACGAACCCGCCTACGAACTGGCTGTCGCCGACGAACGCATCCGCTCCTACCGGATCTTAGCCGGAAACGACGGAGGTCTGAGCTTCCCCTCGGAGGTGCTCGCCCTGCGCGACAACGGCAGCGGCATCCCGCAGGTGAATATCGTGAACGGCTTCACGCGCATCTCCGCTCCAAACACCTTCGAGGAGGGGGATTTCAGCGGATTTGACTATAGTTCGGACGCAGGCGTGCCCGATGTGGCCGACATCATCTCTACCGGCGTGCAGACCGACTACCGCCGTCAGAGCGACTATATCAACGACGACGCCCCGGGCTACGGCGCCTCGCGCGGCAACGTCGAGAAAACCATCACGGCAGGCAACACCCACGACTTCGTCTACCTTCACGGCGACGCCCTGCGCGCCGCCGGCTACGGCTTCGTATCGGAAAGCGCCGAGGCCTTCGCATCCGACGTAACCCTCAAGCCGATAGGGAGCGCCGCAAATCCTCCCGTAGTCGACCTCATACTGGGCAAGCAGAAGGAGATTCTGCCCGGCACGGGCACGAAAGGCACCCGCTACAAGGCCTTCCCCGAAGCGCTCCGCCAGCGCATCGAGGCATACTGCAATCAGGGAGGCTCGCTACTCGTGAGCGGCGCATACATCGCCACCGACCTGCTCGACAACCCACATTCCGACGAACTGACGCGCTCGGCCGACCGCTCGTTCGCCACCGACGTGCTCGGCTTCGACTGGCAGCTTGGCAAGGGCACGGTCGACGGCAAGGTGTCGATGGTTCCATCCCCCTTCAAACCATTCGGATGGCAGGAGCGCTTCAGCTTCACCGTCAGCCCCACGCCCGACAGCTACGCCGTGGAGTCGCCCGACGCCATCCGACCGTCGGCGCCCACCGGCGCCACGATAATGCGCTACGATGAGAACGGCCTCTCGGCCGGAGTGGCCTACTCCCGCCCAATCGCCACCTCGACAAGCCGCTACGCCGACAGCCGGGTGGTCAGCATGGGATTCCCATTCGAGACCATCCGCGGAGCCAAGGCGCGCAACCGCCTGATGGCCGACGTAATGCACTTCCTCCTCCCGCATAGATAACCAATCCAACCGAAAACCAGACAATATGCAGATAATCCGTTTGCCCCGGCTCTGCTCCACATCGATGCTCCGCGAAGCGGCGAGCAAAATCGACTGCAAGGAGACCTGCGTGGCCATCGACCTCTCGCTCCCCGGCGAAGGGAAGATACTACCCGACCCCGATGCGGGCAATCGCGTAGAAGACATCATGAACTCGCGCCGTTGCGCAATGGCCTACAGCCATTACCGCGAACGCTGTTCCGACGGCACCCTCCACGCCCATCCCACCATCGCCCACCAGCCCGGCGCCGTGCGCGACGATTTCGACTTCGGCCCGCTGGTGTTTCTCCAGACCGCTTCCCTGAAGGAAGAATCGGCAAAGATTCCCGACGGTCTGGAATACGGCGCATGGTATGCGCTATGGCTCCGATTCGCTCTTTTCCCGTCCATTCCGCCCCGGATTGCCCAGATTCCCGAACCGCTTTATACGGTGGATCAAACCGACACGCGCCTGAGCGGCGAAAAGCAGTTCGACTACGTAAATCCGCGCAACCGCGAAGTGCAGATTGAAATGGAACGGGCGTTTACAGCCGTCCTGCGTGAAAGTAGTGCTCTTATCTCCTGGCCGTTAACCGACATCAATCCACTCGACGGAGATTTTCCTATCGAGGCCTCGGTTATCATTCCGGTCAAGAACCGCGTGCGTACCATCGCCGACGCCGTGCGCTCGGCGCTGAGCCAGAAGACGGATTTCCCATTCAACGTAATCGTAGTCGATAACCACAGCACCGACGGAACTACCGAAACACTTCAAAAGCTCACCGCCGAGGATTCCCGTCTTATCCATCTCATCCCCGACACGGACACTCTCGGCATCGGGGGATGCTGGAACCTCGCCGCAGCCGACGGGCGCTGCGGACGCTTCGCCGTGCAACTCGACAGCGACGACCTCTACAAGCACCCGCACGTGCTCTCCGAGATTGTCGCCACCTTCCGCCGAGAGCACTGCGCCATGGTAATCGGCAGCTACGAACTCGTGGATTTCGAGGGAAGGCCGATTCCTCCCGGCCTGATAGACCACCGCGAGTGGACCGACACCAACGGCGCCAACAACGCCCTGCGCATCAACGGACTCGGCGCACCGCGCGCCTTCTTCACCCCGGTGCTCCGGCGCCTGAAGATGCCCAACGTGAGCTACGGCGAGGACTACGCCATCGGTCTGCGCATCTCGCGCCAGCACCGCATCGGCCGCATCTACGATTCGCTCTATCATTGCCGACGCTGGGAGGGAAACAGCGACGCCAACCTCTCGATAGAGCGCGTCAACGCCAACAATTACTACAAGGATTCGCTGCGAACCACCGAACTGCTGGCACGCATCGGAATGAACCGGCTCAAACACTGATGAAAACGCTTTCAAACGCCGCAGCGCTCGGATTCCTGAGACATCAGCTCGCCCAGTGGCCTATGGCCGCGGCCAACTTTGAGGCTCTCAGACGCGTGGAGACGCGCACAATGGAATACCGCGGGCGCAACTTCGCCGTGCAGCACAATCCGACTCGCATCGCCTCGACCGGCGCGAAAGTAGCCGACGGCAATGCCGGTCCGCGTCCGTGCTTCCTATGCAAGGCCAACCGCCCCGCCGAACAGTTGTCGTTCGGTCTCGACCACGGCTACGAATTGCTGGTCAACCCTTTCCCCATCTTTCCGGTGCATTTTACCATCCCGGCGCTCGACCATACCCCCCAGCAATTGATTGCCTGCGGACGCGCCGAGCGGATGGCCCATATGGCGGAGTTCGCCATGAATCTGCCGGGGCTGGCACTTTTCTACAACGGCGCGCGTTGCGGCGCCTCCGCACCCGACCACTTCCACTTCCAGGCCGTCGAAGCCTCGCGGATGCCGCTGCTCGACTGGGCAACCGACGGCAGGCAATTGCCGTTCAAAGTAATAAACTTCTCCGCGGCTACTCCCGCCGAAACAGAGGCAAACTTGCTTGAGGCCACAGCCTCGCTGCCGCGCCGCACCGGCGGGGAGGAACCCGACATTAACGTAATCTGCCGCGCCGACCGGATTTCCGGCGGCGTGCAGATATACGTGATTCCACGCAAGGCCCACCGCCCGGATTTCTTCGGCTCAGCCGAAGGGCAGATTATCGTGTCGCCCGCATCGGTCGACCTCGCAGGCACCATCATTCTGCCGCGTCCGGAGGATTTCCACACCGCCTTCACGCCTGAACGCCTTGAAGCACTCCTCGCCCAGACCGTATTCCCTCCCTGTGCCAATATCTGACCACGATTCGGACGGGGGAAAGGCGTTGCGCATTGTTCCACAGGGTGCTATTGTTGTGCCGTTTGGCTTAACTTTAAGCAATTTTTGTAAAGAAATGAAAAAGGGATAATTTTTTCCCCTCAAAAATCCTAAATTTGTAGAATCAGCAGTGTGCCCCGGGCCCGCTGCCAATTGTTATATCCGTGTATCTATTCAAATAATACGGGCACGACGTAATATGAGCACGTTTCTACTTATAGCCGGTGTATTGCTCCTGAGTGCAGGCGTAGTTTTCGCCTTCCGCTCGGCTACCTCAGGCGTGGCTTGCAGCTATCTGGGCATCATGGCCCTCTACGACAGCCGCTACGTGGCTATCGACAGCAACCTGGTGCTCTTCTGGGCGCTTGGAGTGCTGATTGTGCTTTTCGCCAACTTCTGGCGGCGAATGCGCCGTCCGGCCACCAACGTATGCCGCAACTACATTGTGGGTGGCACACTTGTAGGAATGCTCGTGGGGATGCTTCTGGGCTATGCCGGGATGGTCGGGGGTGCCGTAGTGGGTGCCGCTCTCGGCGCTGTGGCATGGAGCCGTACTCCGTCGGGCCACGCATCGGCCGAACCGCTTCTCGCCGTATTCGTCCGAATCGGCTTTCCGGCAGTGGTGACGATGTCGATTGCCGGGATTGCCCTCGATGCCGTGGCAAACGCCTGACGGCGCACCCCGCTCTCACATCCGGCCCCGGGCCGAATCTTAACGCGATATTGAACAGTACGATGAAGAAATTATTTACCGGCATACTGATTCTCGGAGCAGTGGCGATGGCCGCGACGGCCGCCGCACCCCAACCGGCAAAAAAAGCCGAACCTCAGGCGCCCGACTTCGAGCAGATAAAGGCCGACGTCACCAACCCGGCCTCTCCATACTACTATCCCAAGCTAATGGAGCGCTATGAGCGCAACGAGACGATAATGAACCTGAACGACTACCGGCACCTTTATTACGGCTACCTCTTTCAGGAAGATTTCAACCCATACCGGAACAACGACATTCTCGCCCGCAACGAAGCGCTATACTACAAGGACAAGCATACCCGTGCCGAGCTCGACTCAATCATCTCCTACGCAAAAGAAGCGATAGCCGACAATCCTTTCGACCTCAACCAGATGAATTTCCTTATCTACGCCCTTCGCGAGCGTGGAAAGGTAAATCTGGCCAGCATATGGCAGTATCGTCTCAACCATCTGCTCCAGACCATCGCCTCGAGCGGCACGGGTCTCGACCCCGACAACGCCTGGTATGTGATCAACCCGCGCCACGAATATAATCTGGTGAATTTCCAGAACGCCGTGGTCAAGGACCATCAGTATCAGGAGCCTTACTTCGACCGCATCGACGTGGAAAAGAAAAACGGCAAGGAGACCGCCACCTACTACTTCAACATCCGCAACCTTCTGGAAGAATATTACCGTAAATTCCCCGAATGAAAATAGCTGATATCGACCTGGGCGAGCGCCCCGTGATGCTCGCGCCGATGGAGGATGTGACCGACCAGTCGTTCCGGCTCATATGCAAGGAGCTCGGGGCCGACATGACCTACAGCGAGTTTGTCAGCGCCGACGCCCTGATCCGCAACATCGCCGCCACCACGCGCAAGCTCCACATAGAACCGGCGGAGCGCCCCACGGCCATCCAGATTTATGGCCGCGAGACGGCTCCGATGGTCGAGGCCGCCCGAATGGTGGAGCAGGCCGACCCCGACGTGCTCGACATCAATTTCGGTTGCCCCGTGAAGAAAGTGGCCGGCAAGGGAGCCGGCGCAGGAATGCTCCGCGACATCCCGAAAATGCTTGAGATTACCCGCGAAGTGGTAAAGGCCGTCAGCATCCCCGTTACGGTAAAGACACGACTGGGCTGGGACCACGAGCACAAGATAATCGTTGACCTTGCCGAGCAACTCCAGGACTGCGGCATCGCCGCCCTGACCGTCCACGGCCGCACACGCTCGCAGATGTATACCGGCACCGCCGACTGGGAGATGATAGCACGCGTGAAAGAAAATCCTCGCCTGCGCATCCCTCTTATAGGCAACGGCGACATCTGTACAGGCGAGCAGGCCGCCGAGGCCTTCAGCCGCTACGGCGTAGACGGCGTGATGGTAGGCCGGGCGGCCATCGGCAATCCCTGGGTGTTCCACGACATAAAGCAGACGCTGCTCCACGGGCGGGTCGACGCCCCGATTTCGCTCGCCCGTAAGTTTGAGATTCTGCGACGCCAGATCGACGAGAGCATAGGCCGTATCGACGAGTACCGCGGCATCCTCCACATACGCCGCCATCTGGCCGTAAGCCGCCTCTTCAAGGGGCTCCCTAATTTCCGCGACACGCGCATAGCGATGCTCCGCGCCGAAACCAAAGCCGAACTGTTCGACATAATCGCCGACGTGGAGCGCCGGCTCGCCTCCGGCGAACTCGTTCCGGTGGCCGATGCCCCCGCTTCCTAAAGCAACAATTAATTCACAATAAGCCACATTCATTCCACACACACTTACAATATGATTCTGAAAAAAACGCTTTTCGCCTGCATCGCAGCCATCTGCCCGACCATAGCCCTGGCCCAGACAGAGCAGAAATTCGAGCTCGACGTGAAGGATTTCACACAGCTCTCCGTAGAAGACGGCATCAACGTAGTATATACCAGCGACGACGAGGCCGCCGGAAAGGTCTCATTCACCACAACCAAGGAGATTGCCGACAAGATTATATTTGAAAACAACGGCAAAGGAAAACTTACCATCCAGAAGGCCTTTCACGATGAGGGCGACATGGCTACCGGCCTCCCGACCATCAACGTCAGCTCGCGCTTCCTCAAACATGTGAGCAACAGCGGCGACTCCACGGTGCGAGTTGTCGGCATCCGTCCTACCATGGAAATCAAGGCCGTAGTAATCGGCAACGGGCGCCTTGTGGTGCGCGACATCGACTGCTCGAAATTCTACGGCAGCATCCAGACAGGCAACGGCACTCTCGTGGCCATCGGCAAATGCGACGAAGCCACACTCAGCAACACCGGCACAGGCTCCATCCAGGCCGACAATCTGGAGGCCAAAAACGTTTCGGCACGCTTCTTCGGCACAGGCTCCACAGGCTGCTACGCCACCGGCGTGCTCTCGGTAAAAGGCGTGATGAAAGGCAAGCTCTACTATCGCGGCAAGCCCGAGCGCATCCGCAATTTCTCAGTCGGCGTGAAAATCTACAACCTCGAAGGCACCGAATGGACCGGCGAAGCCGAGAAAGAGACCCAGGCCGAAGCAGCAAAAGAATAAGCCACTCCCAAAGCCATAAGCGCCATAGCAACCGAACTTAAAACCCTCACCTCGCGGTCGATAAAGTGGAATCTCATCGACCGCGTATCGTCGCAGCTTCTCTACGGCGTAACCGGTGTCATCCTTGCCCGGCTGCTCTCGCAGGAGGATTTCGGCCTTGTAGGCGCCATCCTGATTTTTCAGGCATTCGCGTCGCTTATGGTCGACAGCGGATTCTCCTACGCGCTGATTCAGCGCAAACGTCCCACGCGGCTCGACTACTCCACTGTGCTGTGGTTCAACATGGCCGTGGCCACGGCGCTCTACGCAATCCTCTTCCTCGCGGCGCCCCTGATAGCCGACTGCTTCAAGGGCGACCAGCGGCTCGTGCCGCTGAGCCGCGTGATGTTTCTGAGCTTTATCCTCAACGCCTCGGCCATCGTGCAGACCAACAGGCTGATGAAGCGTATGGACGTGCGCATGGTGGCCGCCTCCAACTCCATCGGGCTGCTGGCTGGAGCAGTGGTCGGCATATGGCTCGCCTTCGCCGGCTACGGCGCATGGGCCATCGTATGGCAGACGCTCACGCTCAATGGGGTGAAAAGCCTCGTGCTCTGGCTCACCTCGCGCTGGCGCCCGCTCTGGCGCTTCTCGTGGGCGTCGCTCCGCAGCTTTTTCAAGGTAGGGTCGGGCATGATGGCATCGAGCTTCCTCAACGTACTTTTTCAGAACATATATTCCTTCTTTATCGGCAACCGCGCCGGCCTGGCGCCGCTCGGCTACTACACCCAGGCCGACAAATGGAGCAAAATGGGCATCACCTCCATCTCGCAGGTGCTCACTTCGTCGTTTCTCCCGGCTTTGGCCGAGGTGCAGGACGACCCCGAGCGCTTCACCCGCGTATCGCGCAAGATGAACCGCTTCACGGCCTACATCCTCATGCCCTCCATGGGCTTTCTCGCCGCCATGGCGCCTGCAATCTTCCACTGCCTCTTCGGCACGAAATGGGACGCCTCCATCCTGCTCTTCCAGCTACTGCTGCTCCGCGGCGTATTCACCGTGCTGACGTCGCTCTACAACAACTATCTTGTGGCGCAGGCACTCACCCGCGCCGTAGTAGCCATGGAGACACTGCGCGACGGCGTGGCACTGCTCTTCCTGCTTGCCACCCTCCCCTTCATCGCTCTTTCGACCCCGGCCGACCCCGTCTACGGCATCCGCCTGCTGCTCTACGGTCAGGTGGCTGCCTCGGCCATCACCTGGGCCGTAATGACCGTAAAAGTTGCACGCGTCACCGGCCGACCACTCGGCGAATTCCTCGCCGACAACCTCCCCTACCTCGCCGAAACCCTCCTTATCGGTGCCCTAATGCTCCTCGAGGCCACCCTTCCCCTCGGCTACTGGCCTCTGCTCGGCCTCCAGGCCCTCACCGCCCTCACCCTCTACCTCGCCGCCAACCACCTCCTCCACAGCCACATCCAGCGCGAAGTCCTCACCCACCTCCACCCCTGATCCCGCGCGGCCACGGTCTCTCTCCATCTTTCATCCCCACTTAGGCCCCCGTTAACGCGTAGCATAGGAGGTGCGAATCATTCCGCACCTTATGCGCCCTATTGTCCCACCAAGCAAATAACCCAATAATATCACGGCTTTTGCGCTCCGCGAATGCGTAATGTGCGAAATAACTCGCACCTCCTACCCCTATACCCCCCAGCGGCTTACTCGCCACGACTAATTACGAGGTCTTACATGAGGGCATATCGGAATATTACTCAGGTTACTCTGTTTACTCCCATCGGAGGCCCGGAGGGCCGAGATTGTCTCCAACCCCAGGTGACGGCCCGGAGGGCCGAGCCTGGGGACAGCTCGATGTATCTGCAAATGAGCCTCGTAGAGGCGATATTATGGTCAAAGGTTCAGTTTCAAAGATTCAATTCATATTTACAAATATTCCAGCCTTTTGTTTGCCATCTCATATATTATAGCTAATTTTGTGATATAAACGGCAGTGCGTATATGCTCTGTTGTTCTGACATACAGCCTAATCGTCGTCGAACTACCACCTTGATATAAGATAAGGCTTAGTAATAACTTTCCCATTGGGTGAGAAATATCTACGTGCATACCACGTAGAACCATGCTCATGGGAAAGATGGCTGTGGTAGGCCATGACGACGTTGGGCTTCGGTTCTACGTTTTTTTGTATCTTTTAAATTCGATCCCTTATATAATTGATAATTCACTACATCTGTAAACCAACCATTTAACCATGATTCAACGATTCAGGCTTGCGGTACTCTCCATATGCGCCTTTTTTGCCGTAATTGAGAGCCTTGCAGAGGAACAGAGTCTTTATCTCTATCTGAAATCAGGCGCGGAGATAGTTCTGCCACTTTCCAGCGCACCCGTCATATCTTTCGATAATGGAACCGTCACCGCCGGCAACTCACAGTATCGGTTTGAGGACGTAGACGCATATCGATTTGATGCACGGCCGACCTCTTCCATTGAGGCTATCGGGATTGACAACGATGCCATCATATTCGATTCCAAAGGTCGCCTTACCTTATCCGAGACTTATGATAGGAACGAAATATCGCTTTTCGATATGGACGGGCATTCTATTCCCTGCGAAGTTTCAATTATAGGAAACAAGACAACAATCAATTTCACGGCAACAAGTACGGGTATTTACATTTTAAAGATTGGCAATAAATCCATTAAACTCAGAAAATCATGAAGCTTTCACGTTTACTGGCATTTCTGCCTGCCCTAATCATATCGGCTCTTGCCCATGCCGAGACCGGAACCAACGATCAGGTATTGGTTTTCCTTAAATCCGGAGCCGTCGAGATATTCCACCATTCCGACCTCAAATCGATTGAGATGGCCGATGACCAGTATTATACCGACCATCCTGATGCCGGGATTACGCAGCTGTTCAAAACCGAAGATGCTGTAAAGGCAATTGCAATTGCAGACATAGACAGCGTAGCCTTCGGCAATCGCGACAAAGTGGAAATCAATCCGGATGTTATGCGCTTTACACAGCAGCATATCGACCACATTGCGGGTTACGACGGCACCACGCTTACCTTCAAACAAGGCACCCCGCAGAATATAATTCCTGCAAACGGACAAAAAGTATATTGTGACATAATCTGCGACCAACTGCCAATCGGATTATGCGCCGTTGCGACGACTGTCGCACAAAACGAATCGGGGCAAACGACCATTACTCTCTCAAACGTCGACATTGCCGACATTTTCGATTCTCTCCTTTTGGTGGGGGAATCGGCGACTTATAATATTTCATTAATAGATCCGAATGACAATACTCGAGAGGACAACGCTCGCAGAATAGCGCCGGTCGAAAACGAGTTCAATCTTATCGACTTCGAAAACAAGGTTCTAAAAGTTAAGGGAGGTTTCGTAATAAAGTTTGAGGACATTGTAATTAACGCCTTCAGAAATGTATATTCTGCTAAAATCACTGTAGAACCCACACTGGCGTTTGCTTTAGATTTCTCACAGGAATCCAAGATGGAATTCGACGAAAAAACTAACCCTATTCGGATTCCATTGGGAACGATTCTTGGAGTTATCCAGCCTTCAGTAATAATGGGAGGATTTATTCACCTGGAGGCTGACGGCCATGTAGGCATAGAGATGGAACGTACCTGGGAGTTTAAATATCACTGGCAACGTATAAACGGCGAATCTTCTCTAACGGCTCCAGACCATGAAGAGAGCGGGAATAGTCCCGATAAAATCTCTGCTAAGGGGAACATTCATCTCAATGGCGAAATCTTTGGAGGGCTGGAATTCGATATTTCATTGGGATTAATTGGCAATGTAGCAGGTATCATCGCTGAAAACAGAGTAGGACCTTATGTAGAAGGCGACTTTGAAAGCGGATTCCTGCTTGAGTCCGAACGCAACTATGTACCGGAAATTTATAACGAAGCAAAAGTCACCGTTGGAGGTAAATTCGAAACCAAAGTTTCATTATATCATAGCTGGTTCGAACCCTCAACTATACTTATCGGCTTACCTTCGCTGACACAGGAAAAGATTCCATTGTTTAATAATGAATTTACAATCTTCAACAAGGAATTCCCGCTCTTTCCTCAGTTCAAGCGAACGAAAGCAGTTCCTATAAAAAACAAGATTACAGCCACCTCCGACAAAGCCATCTCAGTTGCTTCACAGACCTCAACCGAAACGCTTTCCGAGATAGAACCGGGGTTTGCCCTCGTCGACAAAACCACTAATGAGATTGTCGACAGCGTATTCGTTGCCCCGCTTCAGCCGAATTCCACCGAGCCACAGGGTATTACATCCATTTTGCTCCCTGACAAAGATGTGGATTCCGACAGATATATCGTTTATCCCGTCATAAAATACGATGGATATGTTGTAAAAGCGGCACCTGCCGATGTTAAATCAGGCGCAACTTTATCCCCAATTTTCTTTTCGCTGTCCAAGGGCAAAACCCGGACAGTAGGCGGAGCCTATACTGTCAAGTCAAAAACAGAGAATGGAAAAACCTACATTCAGGGCAACCCTATCAAACTTATCCATCCCAACCCATTATTTAAAAACACCTTTAAATCCGCATGGATGGATGTGAAGAATCCATTGTCAGGCGAAATTGAAATTGTCGGCACGTGGAAGGGGAATCTGAAGTATGAACCAATATCGCTCACTTTCAATTCTGATTTGTCGGGTAGTTATAATGGCCAACCATTCACATACGAATGTGACGTTCCGGACAAGGGCGACATTTCCATTGCCATAACATCAGATGGTTCAGCCGATAAATTCAGCCTGATGTCCGTCTCCGACAAATCCATGAAACTGTTTTTCCATAAATTCAAACGTTCCATAACCCTTACAAAACAATGAAACACATCATAATTCTGTTTGCAATTCTGACTGCATTTGCCTCGAAAGCCCAGATTGGCTATCAGGTCACCGTTCTCGACAACGCTTCCGGTGAGCCTCGCGCCAACGAATCAATCACTGCCACAATATCCATCTCCGATGCCGCAGGCGGTACAATCTGCAGCGATGTCAAGACTGCAACAACCGATGAATTCGGCGTACTTTCACTGGAAGTAGGCAACAGCGGCACTTTCGCGAACGTAGACTGGAACAAACTACCCCTATACATTTCCGCAACCGTCGACGGCGTGATGATAGGCCGCACACAGGTTCTCTCCGTCCCCGTCGCAGAGTATGCCAAACAGACCGGCACCCTCACTAAAGAAATCCTTTGCAGCAAATCCTGGACAAAAAAATATGACCGAAATACATTTTCAGTAACATTCTCAAAGAGTGGCACATTTACTTATACTTTTGATGTGGTTGGAGATCAATTCAGTCACCACGAATCTTATTCGGGTTCTTACTCCATTGATGGTAACACCGTAGCTTGCGTAGCATCCGATAATCTTGCAGGATTTGTTTTTATCTATATTCCTCAAAAAAATGGGATGTTTGGGAATGGGAGTAATTGTGAGGAAGGATTTTATCATTAATTACTCATTGAATTATCAGTAACATTCAAACCAACTTTATATAAATCTCTATTTATCATCTTTCTTGAATGTAACATGAGAAACTTTAAATCATTGGGGCTTTCATTAGCATTACTAACAATCCCCAGTATAAGTGCCCAGATTGGCTATCAGGTGACAGTTCTCGACAACGCTACCGGTGAGCCGCGAGCCAACGAATCAATCTCAGCCACAATTACCATCACTGATGCCGCAGGCACTACAATCTGCAGCGATGTCAAGACTGCAACAACCGATGAATTCGGCGTGCTTTCGCTGGAAGTAGGCAACAGTGGCACTTTCGCGAACGTCGACTGGAGCAAACTACCCCTATACATTTCCGCAACCGTCGACGGCGTGATGATTGGCCGCACACAGGTTCTCTCCGTCCCCGTCGCAGAACATGCCAAACATTCAGGTAAACTCACTAAAGAAATCCTTTGTAATGTTTCTTGGACGTGCAAGTCCATAGCAGGAAGCAAACGAATTAGCTTTTCTTCTTCAGGAAGCTATTCTTGGAGTAGTGGTAATTATTCTGGAGGCGGCAGATATCAAATTTGTGGCAATGCGGTAGTCTGCAAAGAATCAGATGGCCATGGATTGATTTGCATATATTCTGATGAATTAGATGGTCTCGCTGTAGCTGGTGATAACGTAATGGGAGGATATTTCTTTGACTAATAATGTGCGTTAAATCACAGTCAAATATGTTTTCAAGTAGATTACTAACATATCTGACTATCATTCTTGCATTCGCATCTTTTGAATCAACCGCTCAAAGCGGCTATCAAGTAACAGTTGTTGATACCGCAACCTGTGAGGCGAGGGCAAACGAAACAGTCTCCGCCAAAATCACAATCTCCGATGCCGCCGGTGGTACAATATGAAGCGATATCAAAACTGCAACTACCGACGAATTCGGCGTGCTTTCGCTGGAAGTAGGCAACAGTTGCACTTTCGCGAACGTAGACTGGAGCAAACTACCCCTATACATTTCCGCAACCGTCGACGGCGTGATGATAGGCCGCACACAAATCCTTTCCGTCCCCGTCGCAGAACATGCCAAACATTCAGGTACACTCACTAAAGAAATCCTTTGCAGCAGAACATGGAGTGGCGTCGGCGGCGATGGGTTCACAATATCCATATCATTCAGTTGTAGCGGCAGTTTTTCATATTTGGGCCTAAATAAATCTATTAGTGGTCATTACGGACTATGCGGCAACACCGTAGGACTTGAAAACTGTGGTGTTGCAGTTTATATTCCCAATGGAGGCATTCTACAAATCATTGGCCCTGAAAAAGCCGCTCTCCATTGACGCAATAAGCAGTTCTACCGACGCGTAGCATAGGAGGTGCGAATCATTCCGCACCTTATGCGCCCTATTGTCCCACCAAGCAAATAACCCAATAATATCACGGCATTTGCGCTTCGCGAATGCGTAAGGTGCGAAATGATTCGCACATCCTACCCCTATACCCCCCAGCGGCTTACTCGCCACGACTCGCAACACCCTTTTCCCCAGGCTCGGCCCTTCGGGCCTTCACCTGGGGTTGGAGAAAATCCCGGCCCTCCGGGCCTCCGCTAAAATATTTCGCTTTATATCTCCAAACATACCCTGAAATAGGGGAATCAATGCCAGTATCAGTCAACCATTTTCTGAAACGGTCATATCTTAAAAGCATCATCGTGTATCTATCATCAACGAGATGAAATTCTACCGAAAAGTTGTATCTTTGCCAAAAGCAGCAAAGGAATGAAACATTCTTCGCTTATACATACTCTCAAATATCAAGGAATTATGTCGGAGCAGGAAAGGATAGAATTTTCAGATAGAATTACTGAGGGTATTCTCAGGGCGCAGCGGAAGCTGTTCGAGCGGAAGGCGAAGCTGGGCGAACCGGTGGTTGTAGCCGATGCCGATGGCCGCCCGATTCATATCTCCGGTGAGGAGGCCCTGCGCCGTATGGATGGAAAGAATGCCTGATTTATAGCCTTATAATACGTTGATCACCCCAACCTTCACAAACCGGAAATGAGACATCTGACATTATTGATTGCCGCTTGGGCCGTGGCCTTTGCGGCATATGCCACAAAAAGTTTTTCAGATTTTAAAGGTGTATGGAGCAGCGACACGGCCGAGGCCGTGCTGACCGATTCCATATGCATTTTCTATTATCAGGCCGACAGCACGATGCAGGCAAAACTTGAAATTCCCAACGCCGGCATCTCCCGAAAAACCGTATTCGAAAAAGGCGGCAAGACCACAACATCCGATACAGACGCTCTTGCAATATCGCTCGAGGGTGGTGTGCTGACCATCGACGGCTACCCCCTCAAAAAGGTTGAGGATATCCGGGTTGTGGCACCCTACGAGATGCCGAAATGCAATTCCAGACTGGATGTGGGCGCTTCGCTCCAGCAGTGGCGTCTGGGCGCGGGCTACGGCGTTAACGACGAGATGGTTTACTGCGAAATTAACACCAACCGCCACATGTTTGTCTACATGGTCAGCCCGAATATGGTTTACATCCGCGCCGCCGCGACAAGAAACTGCAACGACGGTACGCTGTTTTTCCAGAACATCCGTATGATGAAAAACTCCAATACCGGAGAATTCACCATGGAAATCATACCCGACAATTACCGGCTGACGCGCAACGACCTTGAAATAGACCACACGAAATTCCAGCCCGACAAATGCACATTCTCTCCCGACGGAGGCATATACTGGTCGTTTATCTCCTCCGAGCCTGACCTTATCCTTCTCAACGGCTGCGGAGAGACCTACGAAGTCAAGCTTCCCGCGCCCGACCCCGAGATGGAGTATATCGAATATATACCCTATTCCACCGATAGCAGTCTCTTCCCTTCCCCGACCAAATAAAACAACATATTTTCCGAAGCAACGTTCCCGGAGTTGCATCATCCATAATTTTCCACAATATTCAGAGGCCATAATTTTGTCAGGTCAAAATTTTGACGTACCTTTATAACTGATAATATATGAATCGGAATATGGAAAATTTCAATGATGCGAATAATATGTTATCGGTATTAGCAGCTCTTATGCCGCCCGATCCCGACGACGTAGCGCGCAAGCTCGCGAGCGATTTCCGGCGCCGGCGCGTGGAGAAATCGCTGACACGCGACGACGTCGCCCGGCTCTCGGGCGTCGCCCCGGCCAACATAGCCCGGTTCGAGCAAAAGGCGCTCATATCGCTGGGCAACTTCATCCGTCTGGCCATCGCGCTGGGCTACCCGCGCGAAATCGAGCAGGTGCTGGCCACGCCCAAATACCAGACAATGGAAGAGCTGACACAAATCCACAAAAACAGCAAGAAAACCAAAGCCTACCACCGCAAGCCCAAACCCAAAGGATGAAACACGTTGACCGCCTGGCTGTAAACTACCACGACCGCAAGGTCGGAACTTTGTCGTTCACTCCTGAACGACAACTCTGTGCGTTCGAATACGATGCACAATGGATTGCCGATGGCTTCAGCATTTCACCACTGGAGTTGCCGATGAAACCGGGACTCTTCACGGCAAAACCGACACCTTTCGGGGGCAATTTCGGAATCTTCGAGGATAGTCTTCCCGACGGGTATGGCCGTTACCTCCTCCATAAAGCCCTGCAGAGAGAGGGTATCAACGATGATGAACTCACCGCCCTCGACCGTCTGAGCATTGTCGGAGACAACGGCATGGGAGCCCTGACCTACGCTCCGGCAACCGACATAATAACCGGCGAAGATACCACTGATTTCGACCTCCTCCAGCAAAAGGCTTTGGAAGTACTCCGCGAGCGCCAGTCGACCGACGCCGAATTGCTTCTGTTCAACAGCGGAAACAGCGGCGGAGCACGCCCTAAAGCAGTTTTCTCTGACGAGAAGGGCCATTGGCTAATAAAATTCCGCCACACCTACGACGCGAAAAACATCGGCGAAATTGAGTTCCGGTATAACGAAATCGCCAAAAGTTGCGGTATCGACGTTCCGGATTTTCGTCTTGTCAACAGCAAATATTTCGCATCCCGGCGTTTCGACATCTCACCTTCGGGCGAACGCATCCACACCGCCACAGCCGGCGGGTTGCTTTGCGTATCAATATCCACCCCCATTCTCGATTACAACAACCTGCTTGCCCTCACCGGATTCCTAACCCAGAATCCTACGGATGTAGAGGAGATGTTTCGCAGAATGGTTTTCAACTACCTGACCGACAACAAGGACGACCACTGCAAGAATTTCAGTTTCCTGGCCGTAAACGACGAAGCCGGAAAAAGAATCTGGCGCCTTGCTCCGGCCTACGACCTTACGCTGTGCACCGAGGGATACAACGGCCAGCACGCCACCTCTGTCAACGGTACCGGCACACCCACGATGGCTGATTTTCTGGAGGCCGGAAGAAAGATCCGGATTTCCGAAGCACGCTGCCGCCAATTGTTCGAGCAAGTGGCCGACAATTGTGGCGAATTAATAAGATACAACCCGAAATGAAAACAACTGAAAATAAATATACCATCACGGAGGAGCCGACGATACGGGTGGGGATTGTCGATGGGCCGACGGTGCGGGTTTCCACGCCTGGGGGCGCGGTGCGCGAGGTTGGCCGCGCGGAGGTCGACGCCGCCGGAGGCGAGCTGAGGCCGACGCTCGAGATGGCTGAGCCGCAACTCGGGGAGGCGGAGCCTGGCGAGGCGGCGTTCGAGCTGTGCGACGTAGCTATCGGCATCGGCTTCCACTGGGAGCGCCTCGAACCGCAGCGTTTCGAGGGAAGCCTGCTTCTGCGCAGTTCGGCCGACAACGACACCGACATCATCGCAATCAACGAAATCGGCGTCGAGGCCTACCTGCGCAGCGTGGTCTGCTCGGAGATGAAGGCCGACGCGCCCGAGGAGTTCCTCAAGGCCCACGCCATCACGTCGCGGAGTTGGCTTCTGCGTCAGCTCGCCGATGTCGGGAAGCATCCGCAGGGACGCTGCTCAATCACCGGATTCACCGTAGTTAACGACCGGATAGTCGACGAACTCGTATGCTGGCACGACCGCGAGGACCACACGCAGTTCGACGTCTGCGCCGACGACCACTGCCAGCGCTATCAGGGCGTAAGCCGGCGCACGTCGGCGGCCGTGGCCCGCGCCGTCGACGCCACCCGCGGCATCGTGCTGACCTACGGCGACGAAATCTGCGACGCACGTTTCTCGAAATGCTGCGGCGGCCGCACCGAGCGCTTCGACGCCTGCTGGGAGGACGCCTCCCACCCCTACCTCGAAGCTATCGACGACCCCTACTGCCTGCGCGCCACGCCCGAGGTTCTTGCCACGGTGCTCAACAGCTACGACCGCGAGCAACCAGGCTTCGACCGGTGGACCGAGCGCATAGCGGCCGACGAACTCGCCGCCCTCATAGCCCGCAAGAGCGGCATCGACTTCGGCCAGATTCTCGAACTGCGTCCGCTCAGCCGCGGCGCCTCAGGCCGTATCACCCGTCTGCTCGTTCGCGGCACGCTCCGCAGTATGGTTGTCGGCAAAGAACTCGAAATCCGCCGCTGGCTCAGCCCGACGCATCTCCGTAGCTCGTGGATGGACATCGAAGGCCCCTCGGCCGACGGCTATTTCACATTCCGCGGCCACGGCTGGGGCCACGGCGTAGGGCTCTGCCAGATTGGAGCCGCCGTAATGGGTGCGGAGGGTCATTCCTCCGACGAAATCCTCAGCCATTATTTCCCGAAAGCACAACTCACACAACTATACAAATGAGCACTCATGCCACCCAGCGCCACCCATGGTGGTGGATTCCCACACTATATTTCGCCGAAGGTCTCCCGTATATGGCCGTAATGACCATCAGCACGGTGATGTACAAATGTCTCGGCATAGGCAACACCGAAATCGCCTTCTATACCGCCTGGCTCTACCTGCCGTGGGTAATCAAGCCCTTCTGGAGCCCGTTTGTCGACATTATCCGCAGTAAGCGCTGGTGGGTGCTCGCCATGCAGTGGGCAATCGCCATCGCCATGGCCTCGATAGCGTTCGCGCTCCCTGCGTCAGGTTTCTTCCAGGCCACGCTTGCTCTTTTCTGGCTGATGGCATTTGCCTCGGCCACCCACGACATCGCTGCCGACGGCTTCTACATGCTCGCGCTGACCGAACATCAGCAGAGCCTATTCGTGGGCATCCGTTCGCTATTTTACCGCATATCGATGGTAGTGGGCCAGGGGGTGCTGGTTGTTGTCGCTGCCTTCGTAAGCGACGCATGGGCCCAGCCCAAGGCCGGATGGATAGTGGTATTCGGCATCCTCGCAGCCTTTTTCGCGCTGGTGGCTTCCTACCATTCCTTCGCTCTGCCCCGTCCTGCCGCCGACGCGATGCGGTCGCCGCGCTCGCGCGGCGAGGTGCTCCGCGAGTTCACCGAGACGTTCGTGGCCTTCTTCCGCAAGCCGCAGGTGGGCGTAGCCCTCACTTTCATGCTGCTTTACCGCCTCCCCGAAGCTCAGCTCGTGAAGATGATCACCCCATTCATGCTCGACCCGACCGAGAGCGGCGGCCTGGGCCTCACACCCGACCAGGTGGGACTCGTTTACGGCACAATCGGCGTAATCGGCCTGATGCTCGGTGGCATCGTGGGCGGTGTGGCGGCCGCACGCCGCGGACTGCGCTACTGGCTCCACCCCATGGCCTGGAGCATGTCGCTCACCTGCCTAACCTTCGTATACCTCGCTGTCGCACAGCCGTCGGCCATATGGGAAATCTTCCTCTGCGTGTTCGTCGAGCAGTTCGGCTATGGCTTTGGCTTTACGGCCTATATGCTCTACCTCATCTATTTCTCGGCCGGACGATTCAAGACTGCCCACTATTCCATCTGCACCGGCTTCATGGCCCTCGGGATGATGCTCCCGGGAATGGCCGCCGGATGGATTACCGACCACTTCAGCTATGTGGCGTTCTTCATATGGACGATGATATGCTGCGTGGCCACTATCGGCGTCTGCTACCTGATCCACGTCGATAAAAACTTCGGAAAGAAATCATGAAACGACTCATTTACATCCTTGCGGCCATCCTGCTCTCTGCTGCGGCATCAGCTGCGACACCGGCGGTCAAGACCGGCATCGACGTCCTCGCCGAGTCGGGCTTCGAGGCCCTGCGCGGCAAGCGCGTGGGCCTCATCACCAACCCAACGGGCGTAGACCGGCAGTTGCGGTCGACCGTCGACCTGCTCCATGAGGCACCCGACGTAGAGCTCGTGGCGCTATTCGCCCCCGAGCACGGCGTGCGCGGCGACGTTCCCGCCGGGGCGAAAGTGGCCCCGACCATCGACGCCCGCACAGGCGTTAAGGTCCACTCGCTCTATGGAGCCACGCGAAAGCCGCGCGCCGAATGGCTCGACGGCATCGACGTGCTCGTCTACGACATTCAGGACAACGGCTGCCGCTCCTACACCTTCATCTCGACCATGGGACTGGCTATGCAGCAGTGCGCCGCCACCGGCACCGAGTTCATGGTGCTCGACCGCCCCAACCCGTTGGGCGGCAACAAGGTGGAGGGCTCGCCCGTGTCCGAAACGCGCTCGTTCGTCAATCAGTTCGCCATCCCCTACCTCTACGGCCTCACACCCGGAGAACTCGCGGAAATGCTCGTGGGCGAGAAGCTGATAACGCTTCCGAAACCGCTGAAGCTAACCGTAATCCCGATGCAGGGATGGCGTCGCGATATGCTATACGCCGACACCGGGCTACCGTGGGTACTCCCCTCGCCCCACATCCCCTCGGCCGAGACGGCAATCTACTATCCCGCAACCGGCATACTCGGCGAACTCGACTGGGCTTCGATCGGCGTAGGATACACGTTGCCCTTCCGCACAATCGCAGCCCCATGGGGAAACTCCGTGGAACTGGCCGACCACCTCAACGGTCTGAAGCTCCCCGGCGTGCGCTTCCGCCCCATCAACTACCGGCCTAATTACGCCTTCGGCAAAGGCACTGACATGGGCGGCGTGGAAATCTTCGTCACCGACTTTAACAAGGCGCCGCTGACGCTCATACAGTTCTATGCCATGCAGGAGCTGGCCGCTATGTATCCGGCTCACAAACCGGCTGCCACCCCTGCGCGGCTCCAGATGTTCGACAAAGTGACCTCACGCCGCCTGCGCGAGGCCTTCTTCCGCCGCTTCCATGTGGCCGACATGGAGAGTATCTGGAACGATGGGGTCGACGACTTCCGCGACCGAAGCCGTCAATATCACCTTTACGAATAAGCAGAAATACTTGAATATGAAACTGATAGCCGACGGAGGAAGCACCTCTGCGAAATGGGCATTAATTTCCGACCGTGGAACCACGCTGCGCTTCTCCTCGTCGGGCGTGAATCCGGCCGTGATGAGCGTTGACGAGATAACACGACGGCTGCTCCCCGCGCTTGCCGAAGCCATGGAAAACGCCACCGAACCGATTGAAAGCGTGGTGTATTATGGTGCCGGATGCCTCCCCGGCGCACCGACCCGGGCAATGACGCAGGCCCTGTGCGAAATAACACGCGCGGCGAGTATAGAAGTGGCCTCCGACATGCTCGGCGCCTGCCGCGCCCTGCTCGGCGAGAGGGCCGGCGTAGCCGCGATACTCGGCACAGGCTCAAACTCAGCGCTCTACAATGGCGATACAATCGTAGCCAATACCTCGGCCGGAGGCTACATCCTCGGCGACGAGATGTCGGGCGCATGGCTCGGCCGCCGTCTTGCCTCCGACTACCTGAAAGGCCTGCTTCCTGAAAGCCTGCAGGCTGCCGTGGAAGCCAAAGGTCTGAACAATGCCGAGATAATCCGACGCGTATATCGGCCCGACCTCGCCGCAGGCGAGATGGCGCCGAACCGCTTTCTGGCATCGCTCGCGCCGATATATTCCGACTTCCGCAACGATGAATGGATCGAGTGCACACTCCGCGAGGGCGCGCATCTCTTCATCGAGCGAAACCTCCTTGCATACAAAACCCACCTCAACGGCAGTGTTGCTGAGGTGGGATTTGTAGGGTCTGTGGCAGTGGTGTTTGAAGATGTACTCGCCGAATGCCTTAAGCTATATGGATTTATGCTCGGAGCTGTGAGTCCCGACGCACTTACGCCTCTGCTCCGCAGGCTTGGTTAGCCTTGTCGATTTGCGAAAGCGCATAGGTGTACGCGCCGATTGAAATAGCTTTCGAAGCGCCGAGTTTCGAGATGATTACGCCGGTGCGCTTCATCGGGTCGTAGGTCACGGTCTTGTCCGATCCGTAAACTTTCAGCTGGCGGGCGTCGCCCTTTACGAAGCGGGCGAATTCAGCCTCGTCGTCAAGGTCGAACACGCTCATCTGCACACGCTGCAGCTGTTCGCCGTTGATTGTGTGGATGATGGAGCGCAGCTGAGCCAGCAGACCGGGCATAATGTAGCGTGCGGCCCCGGTAAGACCTCCCCCGACCACAATCAGCGAATCGGTGAGCGTAACGGCTGTTGCCATAGCGTCGCCGGCAGCCTCACCGAAGAGGCGGAAGCTCTCGCGGGCAGCGGCGGCGTTGCCCGGACGCGTGCCGTCGGCAATCTCGCATATATCTTTGGGGGTGAGCGTTGTATCGGATGTCCCGGCCAGACGGTTATATTCGCGGACCACGGCGCGGATTGATGCATAGTCCTCGGCCATTACTCCGGGATTGGTCTTGGAGGGGAGGCAGAATGTCTCGATGCACGAATTGTTACCGAGGTTGAGTCGTCCGTCGATTACGGAACCGACGCCCAGTCCGGTACCGAACGTATAGCCCAGGATATTGCGGTACTCCTTGTGGCCTCCGGCCTCGGCCACGCGGCGGTTGATTTCGGGGAGCGCTCCGGCGGTAGCCTCGCCGAAAGCGAAGAGGTCGCCGTCGTTGTTGATGAACACCGGAAGACCGAATTTCTCCTCAAGGAAGGCTCCGAGGGCCACACCGTCGCGGAAGCTGGGGAAGTTTGGCAGATAGCCGCCCACGATGCCGTTGGCGTAGTCGGCCGGGCCGGGGAAGGCGAACGAGATGGCCACGGGCTTCTCGTCGAGCAGGTCGATGATGGTCTTGAAGCCGTTGACCATAGCCTGAAGGCAGAGGTCGAGACTGTCGGCGCGCGAGGGGATGGTCACGGGGTCGACTATGAATTCACAGCCACGCATTGCACTGAACACCAGGTTGGTGCCTCCGGCATCGAGCGTAACCACTATGCGGTTGTCAAAATGATACATTTTCAGTTGCGTTTTTAGGTATTAAAGGGTAAAAGTTTCTGATTATAAAGGAGGGGAACGTCAGCGGATGAACACCGTCACTACCTCGCCGTCACCCTTAAGGTCAACGTAGGGAACCTCGGCGGGAACGAGGAGCGTCTGTCCCTGCGGGAGCGCACTAACCGTACCGTCGGGAGCTGTCACCTCGAGAGCCCCTTTGGTAGCGATGAGAATCGTGAACGAGGGGCGGTCCTCAAGCGCGAGATGGAAGCTGCCATCAACGTTTACGAGCGTGGTGGTGAAATAGTTGCAGTCCTCCACCATAGCCTGCTGGCCGGGGGCGGCTGCGATGTTCTTCACGTCCTGGGCCTTGTCGGCATAGTTTATGGCATCGACACTCTCGTCGACGTGGAGCTGTCGCAGATTTCCCTGTGCGTCGCGGCGGTTGTAGTCATAGATACGGTAGGTGATGTCGCTCGCCTCCTGGATTTCAAGCACGAAGTTGCCGCGGCCTATGGCGTGGACGCGTCCTGCAGGGAGGAAAAACACGTCGCCGGGCTTGGTGTAGTACTTCGAGAGGGCATCGACGATAGTACTGTCGGCCACCATGGCGCGGAATTTATCCGGAGTCATCTCCTGCGAGAAGCCGGCATAGAGATAGGCGTCGGGCGTGGGAAGTACGGAATACCACATCTCGGTCTTTCCCAGCGAATTGTGACGCTTGGCAGCAAGTGCGTCGTCGGGATGCACCTGAATCGAGAGGTCGCTTGTGGAATCGATGAACTTTATCAGCAGAGGAAAGTTGGCGCCGAAGCGCTTCACTACGTTAGCGCCAAGGATAGCTTCGGGATACTCCTCCACGAGGCTGTTGAGCGTACGGCCGGCGAAAGGTCCTTCGGCCACAACGGATTCATGTCCGGGCATAGGCGAAAGCTCCCACGACTCGCCGATTGTATCGCCCTCGGAGGCGACTCCCTTGAATCGGCAGATGCGTGTACCTCCCCAGAGCACTGATTTGTATATCGGAGTGAATTTTAAGACAGGTAGCATAAAGCGGATGTTTAGATTTTTAAGCAGATGCGCTTATTAATGGTATACGCACCGGGAGCCTGAGGCCCCCAGTGCGCGATTAAGTTTGTAGCGGTTGATACGGTCGGTGCTTATTTCTTCTCTGCTTTCAGCGAGGAGAAATAGAGATAACCGATAAGAAGTATGTAAGCGATTATGCCATACACCTGGAGAGTGCCTTCGGAAATGCCGCAGACATATTCGAAGCCGAAGAAACGCGTCAGGGCGGCGAACACGCCGAAGAGGGCACCGCCGGCTATGAGACCCGACGAAATGAGCGTGCCGCGGTCGCGGCGTGCGTCGTTAATGTTCTGGTCCTTCGAGCTATGGCTTACGAAGTAGGCGATTGCTCCGCCCACGAGCAGCGGAGTATTGAGCGAGAGCGGGATGAACATGCCCAGGCAGAAGGCCAGAGCCGGAACGCCGAGCCAGTTGAGCAGCAGAGCGAGCACGATACCTGTCATGTAAAGAATCCAGGGAGTGTCTCCGCCCATCATAAGCGGCTCGATCACTTTGGCCATCGCGTTGGCCTGAGGAGCTACGAGGGCATTGTCTCCCGTAAAGCCGTACACCTTGTTGAGCACGAGAATCACTCCGCCGACCGTAGCGGCCGACACGAGCGTTCCGAGGAATTTCCACTGCTCCTGCTTGCGCGGCGTCGAGCCGAGCCAGTAGCCCACCTTGAGGTCGGTTACGAAACCGCCGGCCATAGAGAGCGCGGTGCAGACCACGCCGCCGATAACCATCGATGCGACGATACCCGATGTGCCGTTCAGGCCGATGGCCACGAAGATAGCCGAAGCGATGATGAGCGTCATCAGCGTCATGCCCGACACGGGATTGCTGCCCACGATGGCGATGGCGTTGGCGGCCACGGTGGTGAAGAGGAAGGCGATGAGCGTTACGACCACCCATGCCACGATGGCCTGCCACCAGTTGTGGATCACACCGAACCAAAAGAAGGCGAGCACAGCGATGAGAGCCAGGGCGATGAAGGCTACGACATGCTTCATGGAAATGTCCCACTGCCAGCGCACGGGGCGCTCGTCGGCCTTTGCACCACCCTTGAGCTCGCGCGAGGCGAGGCCCACGGCCTGGCGGATAATGGGCCAGGACTTCACGATGCCGATCACACCGGCCATTGCAATACCTCCGATACCGATCATTCGGGCGTAGTTGCTGAAGATTTCCTGTTCGCTCATTGCGGCGATTTCAGCGTTGCCGTAGGTTCCCATAAGCGGAATGATGATCCACCACACGAAGAGCGAACCGGCGGTGATGATGAAGGCATAGCGCAGTCCCACAATATAGCCCAGACCGAGCACTGCGGCTCCGGTGTTGCAGCTGAGCACCAGTTTGGTCTTGGCGGCGACTGCCTGTCCCCATCCGGCGGCCGTGGTCGAGAGCGTGCCGGCCCAGAAGCCGAACGTCTCCACCACATAGTCGTAGATACCGCCTATGAGCGAGGCAACCACAAGCGTTTTGGCCTGCGAGCCACCGGCTTCGCCGGCCGTCTGGCCGCTGGCGAGCACCTGAGTGGTAGCTGTAGCCTCCGGGAAGGGGTACTTGCCGTGCATATCCTTCACGAAATATTTGCGGAAGGGGATGAAGAAAAGTATGCCGAGGATACCGCCGAGTAGCGAGCTGCAGAAAATCTGGAAGAAGCTCACCGAGATCTCGGGATATTTGGCCTGAAGGATGTATAGCGCCGGGAGAGTGAAGATTGCACCGGCCACGATGACGCCGGAGCAGGCACCTATACTCTGGATAATTACATTCTGCCCGAGGGCATTCTTCTTGCGCAAGGCGCCGGAAAGGCCCACGGCAATGATGGCGATGGGGATTGCAGCTTCGAAAACCTGGCCTACTTTCAGGCCAAGATATGCCGCGGCGGCACTGAAAATAATGCAAAGCACCAGGCCCATGGCCACGGAGTAAGGCGTAACCTCGGCGTAGGAGCGCGCCGGATGCATCAGCGGACGGTAGGTCTCGTCGGCTCCGAGTTCGCGGAAAGCGTTTTCAGGGAGCTCCACAGGGTCGGCGTCGGCATAAATCCGGTCGTCGGCAGTGTCGAGCGGCTGCTCGTAGGGTTCTTTTTTCATTCTTAAAATTATGATAGTGATTGATTATTTCATCAAATTTTCAGACGCCTGGAGTCTGCTGGGAAGCCTGCGGGCGCGAGAGGATGTCGAAGCGCTCCACCACTATTTCCGTTACGCTGCGCTTTATGGCATTGTTGTCCTGCCATGCGCGCGTGCGCAATTTCCCTTCGAGATAGAGTTTCGTGCCTTTGGTGATATAGCGCTCGGCTGTTTCAGCGGCCTTGTCCCACATCACGATATTGTGCCACTCGGTGCGTTCGGGCATTTGTACCCCCTGAGCATTGACGTAGGGAGGGTCTGACGTAGCGAGCGAGAACGAGGCATACGGGCGGTCGCCGACATATCGGATTTCCGGTGCGCGGCCTACGTTGCCCACAAGTATGACTTTATTAACCGACATAAGCGTTCAGATTTTGGGAATGGCTTTCAGCATTTGCAAAAGAATGCCTTAAAAGGCCTGAATTGCAAATTTAGCGATTTTTTCGCGAATCCACCCCACCCCCTTCCATTTTGTTGCCGCCCCAACAAGTTCTTCAACACAATCCATACCTGAATCCAAGTACTTAGGGACCTTAAAGACCTTAATGTCCTTAAAGTATAAAAAGGAAATGGCGGGGCGATTGGGGGGTATGGGGAGAAATGGCTAAATTTGCAGACATGGAAATGAAAGGTGAGAAACCGATTGCGGAGAGGTTCGGATGGCTGCCCGTCGCGGCGGTCGCCGAAGAGGTGAACGCGTCGCTGAGGCGGACACCACGCCTCGTGGTGACAGCGCCTCCGGGCGCGGGCAAGTCCACGCTCCTGCCGCTCTCGATTCTCGAAGGGTCGCAGAAGGAAGCTGCGGGGAAGATTCTGATGCTGGAGCCGAGGCGTCTGGCTGCCCGCCAGGTTGCCATACGCATGGCCGCAATGCTCGGCGAACCGGTGGGACGCACCGTCGGTTACAGAGTGCGCTTCGAGACGCGCGTCAGCGACGCCACCCGGATTGAGGTAATTACCGAGGGGATTCTCGAACGGATGCTCGTGGCCGACCCGACGCTCGAAGGGGTGTCGGCGGTGATTTTCGATGAATATCACGAGCGCAGTCTTACCTCCGACGTATCGCTTGCCCTGACGCTTGAAGCCCAGGAGATTGTCCGTCCTGACCTGCGCATAGTTGTGATGTCGGCCACGCTCGACGCCGACGCTATTTGCCAACGCCTGGACGCTCCACATATCCACAGCGAGGGAAAACTCTTCGACGTAGAGACCATCTACGGCGATGACATCGACCCGCGCGACTGCGCGCAGGCTGTCGCATCGGCCGTACGGAAGGCGCACCGCACCCACCAGGGAGATATCCTCGCCTTCCTCCCCGGACAGGCGGAAATCATGAAATGCGCCGAACTGCTCACCGACCTTCCGGGCGAAACTCGGGTTCTGCCGCTTTACGGCATGCTGCCACCCGAGCAGCAGCGACGTGTACTCACACCGGCCGACAACGGGGAGCGACGCGTGGTGCTCGCCACCCCCATTGCCGAAACATCGCTCACAATCGAAGGGATACGCATCGTGGTCGATTCCGGACTTTTCCGCACGCTCGTATACGACCCCGCAAGCGGACTGAGCCGACTGACAACCGCTAAAATATCGCTCGACATGGCCCGTCAGCGCGCCGGGCGCGCCGGGCGTCTATCCGAGGGGGTATGCTACCGTCTTTGGAGCCGTGCCGCCGAGCACCGCATGGCCTCGATGCGCGAGCCTGAGATACTTACCGCCGACCTTGCGCCGATGGTACTCGATATAACCGCCTGGGGTGAAAGCGACCCAGGCCGTCTGCCGTGGATTACGCCACCGCCACCGGGACACATAGCGCATGCACAGACGCTGCTCAAATCGCTCGGTGCTCTCGACGACGACGGCCGTATCACCACTGCCGGACGCCGTCTGGCCGCCCTCCCCTGTCACCCGCGCATAGCGCGAATGCTCGACAGCGCCTCCACACCGCAGCTGCGTGCCCTGGGCTGCGACATTGCCGCACTGCTCGAAGAGAAAGACCCACTCAATGATGAGGCCGACGCCGACATTACCACCCGCATCGCCCTGCTGCGGCAGTATCGCCGCAGCCGCTGCACCGGCCGCTGGCAACGCATCGCCGACATCGCCTCGCAATACCGCCGTCTGATAGGATGCGAGTCCGACAACGCCTCATTCGATCCCTGCGCGGCAGGACGGCTGGTGGCGCTCGCCTTCCCCGAACGTGTTGCCATGGCTACCACCGACGGGCGCTATCGCCTGGCAAGCGGCGAATACGTCGGCCTGAACGAGGCCGATCCGCTGGCAGGCAACCGGCTGCTTGCGGTGGCATCGACCGGCAGCAGGATATATCTCGCCGCACCGCTCAGCGAGGATTTCGCCGCCGAAGCGGGCCGGTGGATCGAGAACGTAGGGTGGGACTCGCGTGCCGCCCGCGCCGTGGCCCGCAGCGAGTTGCGCATCGGAGCGCTGATTGTTGCGACGCGTCAGGCCAGCGGGCCGGAAGTACGTAAGCTCACCATCGATGCAATCTGCCATGCGGCGCCGAAGGAGGGACTTTCGATGTTCGACTTCAACGACGACGTGCAGGCCCTGCAGACGCGCATCGCCACCCTGGCCGAATGGCATCCCGAGCTAAATCTGCCGCAGGTAGATACCGGCTCCGTGCTCGCCACCGCCGCAGAGTGGCTGCCGATGTATATAGGCAAGGCCAACACCGCCCAGGAACTGAAGAAAATCGACATGACAGCCGTAATCCGCGGCATGCTGAGCTACGAGCAGCAGAACGCGCTCGACACGCTCGCCCCCGCAAGCATCAAGCTCCCCGCGGGACGCACAGCCCGCATAGAATATCGCCGCGGAGCCGAAGCGCCGGTGGTGAGAGCACGCCTGCAGGACTGTTTCGGACTGAAATCGACGCCCAGGCTCGACGGCGGCAAGCGCCCCGTGCTTATGGAACTGCTCTCGCCAGGATTCAAGCCCGTGCAGCTCACACAGGACATGGAAGGGTTCTGGAAGACGACCTATTTCGAAGTGCGCAAGGAGCTGCGCCGACGCTATCCGAAACACGCGTGGCCCGATAATCCCTGATAACAAGCAAAATATGAAACTGACAATATTTTCCGCAATACTGGGTGCCGCAATTGCAATGGCAGCCTGCACTCATAAACCCACCACTAAAGACACCGCCGCCGAGACGATGGCGGAGCTGGCCGACTCGCTGCAGGCTATAGCCGACAGTTGTCCGGGCGAGATGGGAATCGCCCTGATAACGGACCGGGGCGACACGCTGACAATAAACAATCAGGCCAAATACCCGATGATGAGTGTGTTCAAGCTACACCAGGCCATGGCCCTATGCCACACTCTGAGAGAGGGCCGACATACGCCCGACAGCATCGTGACGCTGAACCGCAGTGAATTGAACCCCGACACGTGGTCGCCCATGCTTGCAGACCACAAGGAGGCAGAGATACGTCTGCCAATTTCCACTCTTCTGAGCTATACCCTCCGCCAGAGCGACAACAACGCCAGCAACTACATGTTCGCGCATCTTCAAAGCGTAGCCGGGGCCGACAGCCTTATAGCCACGCTGATTCCGCGCGAAAGTTTCAGCATGGTCTTCAGCGAGGAAGATATGTGGAGCAATCACTCACTCTGCTACCGCAACTTCACTTCGCCGCTGGGAGCGGCACTGCTGGTGGAACGACTGTTCGCCGACCGGGCTTTCCTCCATCCAGCCGACCGCGAAATGATAATCGCCGACCTGCGCGGCTGCACTACAGGCATCGACCGCATCGTGGCGCCTCTGACCGATAAACAGGGGATTAGCGTGGCCCACAAGACCGGCTCCGGCTTCAGAAACGCCGACGGCGTGCTTACTGCCCACAACGACGTGGGGCACGTACAACTCCCCGACGGACACCACTATACGCTCGCCATCTTCGTGAAAGACTTCCACGGAACAGAAACCGAGGCCTCCACCCATATGGCGAAAGCCTCCGAAACCGTCTACCGGTATTATCAGGATGCCACCGGCAGCTCCGATAAGAGGCTCTAAAAAATACCAAGAAAAAGGCGGTGTGGCCCGCAGGGGGACACATCGCCTGACTTCTTTTTTTGACTGCGTAAGCGCGGAAAAGAGGGAGATCAAGCCTCTTTCTTTGCTACTACGCGGCGCTCCTTGATACGGGCTTTCTTGCCGGTGAGGCCACGGAGATAGTAAAGTTTTGCGCGACGCACCTTGCCGTATTTGTTAACGACAATCGAGTCGATAAACGGCGACTCCAGGGGGAAGATACGCTCAACGCCGATATTGTCGCTCATCTTGCGAACGGTGAAACGTTTCTTAGCGCCTTCGCCGGAGATTTTAATCACAACGCCGCGATACTGCTGGATACGCTCTTTGTTACCCTCTTTGATGCGGTAAGCGACTGTGATGGTGTCGCCGGGGCCGAACTGGGGATGCTGTTTGCCGGTGGCAAATGCCTCTTCGGCTACCTTGATTAAGTCCATTTTTTAAAGCTTTAAAATGTTAACTAATGCTCGCAACATTCGCGGGCTGCAATGTCCCGCCAGCGGTTACGAATTTTCCGACCGCAAAGTTAACTCTTTTTCCCCTAACCGCCAAGCCATCCCCCGAAATTTCCGCCGAATTTCCGAAAGCCTTGTGCATCCGCCCATCTTCAGAGGCTAAGCTGCTGATATTCGGATGCACCAGGGTGCATCCCTACTTTTGGCGACCAACATGAATATCGCTACCTGCGTCGCCATCTAAAATAAAGCGAATAAAATGCAAAATGAAAGGGAAAGTTGGGAAAATCGGAAAGAATGATTAAATTTGCGGGGTAAAGCTGACAGAAAAGGCAAAATCAAGCCGGTAATCGAAATTATGACACGATTTAGCACATACGGCTACTTTTACTTCTTTTACTGCAAAAAGGAGCGGATAAGGCGTGTGGCTTTCTGACAATCGATTTTGCCCCGAAAGGTTTACAGTACAGATTCAACCGAACTCATAACGACGTCCCGCTCCGCCAACGCAATTAAGGTGAAGCGGGACGCTGTCTGAACGGCCAAGGGCGCAAATCTGATTTGTCGCCGATGTAAATTGAATAACAGATACTGATAATATATGGAGAATAAACGAAGGGTGACGATCCAGGGGGTGGCGGGATGCTTTCACGATGCCGCCGCACGGGCGTATTTCGGCTCGCACTTCGAGGGCGAGGAGATTGAGACGGTGCCCTGCGACTCGTTTCCGGAGATGATGCGGCTGCTCGACGCCGACGCGTCGCTGCTCGGCATCATGGCAATCGAAAACACCATAGCCGGAGCGCTTCTGCAGAACCACGAGCTTCTGCGCAAAAGCCGCGCCGTGGTGGTGGGCGAGCACAAGACGCGCATCTCTCATGTGCTGGCGGCACTTCCCGGACAGAGCATCGACGACCTGACGGAGGTCAACTCCCACCCGATGGCGCTGATGCAGTGCGAGGAGTATCTGCGGCGCCACCCCAACCTGCGCATGGTCGAGAAATTCGACACGGCCGGCTCGGCCCGCGAGATAGCCGAACAGCAGCTTACGGGCCATGCGGCTGTATGCGGCGAATATGCCGCCGAGCTCTACGGCCTCAACATCCTGGAGCGCGGCATCGAGACAAACAAGCGCAATTTCACGCGCTTTCTCGTTCTGGCCGATCCGCTCGTGGTGCCCGAGCTGCGTCCGAAGCCCGAGACGCTCGACAAGGCCTCAATCGTCTTCACCCTCCAGCACTCCAAGGGGGCGCTGAGCAAGGTGCTCACCATACTGAGTTTCTACGACATGAACCTCAGCAAAATCCAGTCGATGCCGATTCTGGGGCGCGAATGGGAGTATCGCTTCTACGTAGACCTGACATTCGACAGCTATGTGCGCTACACCCAGGCGCTGGCCGCCGTGACACCGCTGATAAGCGAACTGCGCGTGCTCGGCGAATACCGCCAGTGCGACAACGAAATCTGACATTCCACGACAATGACACGCAATAAAATAGCTCCCGCCGTCCGCGTCGACGAAATCAAAGAATACTATTTCTCGCGCAAGCTGCGCGAGGTGGCGGCCATGAAGGCCGCCGGAGCCGACGTGATTTCTCTCGCCATCGGCGGTCCCGACCTGCCGCCGGCGCCCGAGGTAATCGACGTACTCGCCGCCGAGGCCGCGCGCCCCGACACCCACAGCTACCAGCCCACCACCGGCGCTCCCGCCCTGCGGCAGGCCTGGGCCGACTGGTACCGCCGCTGGTATGGCGTAGCACTCGACCCCACCGCAGAACTCCAGCCGCTCATCGGCTCGAAGGAGGGTGTGCTGCTGCTCTCGCTGACATTCCTCAATCCCGGCGACGGCGTGCTCGTGCCCAATCCCGGATATCCCACATATACCTCCGCATCGAAACTCGCCCAGGCCGAAATCTTCAGCTACGACCTTACCGCCAAACGCGGCTGGCAGCCCGATTTCGACCAGCTTGAGGGGATGCCGCTCGACCGCATAAAGATGATGTGGGTGAACTATCCGCATATGCCCACCGGCACACCGGCCGATATGGAGGTTCTCCGCAGAATCATCGACTTCGGGCGCCGCCACAACATAGTGATAGCCCACGACAATCCCTACAGTTTCATCCTCAGCGAACGCCCCACGAGCATAATGCAGATTGACGGGGCGCGCGACGTGGCCGTGGAGATGAACTCGCTGAGCAAGAGCCACAACATGGCAGGATGGCGCATGGCCGTGGCCGTCTCCAATCCCACTTTCATAGGGTGGATGCTGAAAGTGAAATCCAACATGGAGTCGGGGCAGTTTCTGCCGATGATGCGCGCCGCCACCGAGGCGCTGCAGGCTCCCGACCAGTGGTACCGCGACCTCAACGCCACCTACGGAGAACGCCGCGCCGTGGCCGAGCGTATCATGGATTCCCTCGGCTGCCGCTTCGACCCGAAGCAGACCGGGCTCTTCCTCTGGGGACGCATTCCCGACGCGGAGGCCGGAGCCGAGGCGATGGCCGACCGCCTGCTCTACGATAAGCATGTGTTCATCACCCCCGGAAGCATCTTCGGCTCGAACGGTGAGCGCTACATCCGCATCTCGCTCTGCGCCCCGATGGCTACGCTGGAGCGTACACTGAACCGCCTTACGCAAAAACAATCCTGAAATCATTCATTCCAATCCATACAGCAAATTATTATGGCAGACATACTTACCGACCTACAGCCCATATCGCTCCCCGGCATCAACCCCGACGAACCGCTCATAATCGCCGGCCCGTGCAGTGCCGAGACCGAGGAGCAGGTGCTCTCCACCGCCCGCCAGCTCGCCGCCGCGGGCATAAAGATATTCCGCGCCGGCATCTGGAAGCCGCGCACCAAGCCCGGTGGCTTCGAGGGAATCGGTGGCCCGGGACTGAAATGGCTCCGCGAGGTGAAGGAGCAGACAGGGATGTACACCGCTACCGAGGTGGCCACGCGGGCCCACGTGCAACTCGCCCTTGAGGCCGGAGTCGACGTGCTCTGGATCGGAGCACGTACCTCGGCCAACCCCTTCGCCATGCAGGAGATTGCCGACACGCTGCGCGAACTCGGAGCCGACGTGCCCGTGCTTGTCAAAAACCCCGTAAACCCCGACCTCGAGCTATGGATCGGAGCCATGCAGCGCCTTCACAACGCGGGACTCCGACGCATCGCCGCCATCCACCGCGGATTCAGCACCGACGGGCGCCATATCTACCGCAATATGCCCCAGTGGCACATCCCCATCGAGTTGCGCCTGCGCTTCCCCTCGCTGCCGATTATCTGCGACCCCTCACACATCGGCGGCAAGCGCGAACTCATAGGAACGCTCTCGCAGCAGGCCTTCGACATGGGTTTCAACGGGCTGATTATCGAGAGCCACTGCGACCCCGACAACGCCTGGAGCGACGCCGCCCAACAGCTCACCCCCGAAGTGCTCGGCATAATCCTCGGCAACCTGAAAGTGCGCGAGCAGCAGCAGACCACCGAATCGCTCGCCCTTCTGCGCCGCCAGATCGACGCCGTCGACAACGAGCTGCTCGACGTATTGGCACGACGCATGAGCATCTCGCGCGAAATCGGCCGCTATAAGAAAGAGCACAGCATGCCCGTGGTTCAGGCCGGGCGCTACAACGACGTGCTCCGCTCGCGCATCCGCGCCGGCGAGGAACTCGGCATGTCGGCCGAATTCATGCGCACCTTCCTCCTTGCCGTCCACGACGAATCCGTGCGGCAGCAGGTGGAGATCCTCAACTCCTAACACCGCGATATTGGCGGCTCTTTTTAGCGGCGCATCCGGATGGTCTAAAAACACGACGCCCCGCTACGGAGCATGGATCCTGAACATGCTTCCATAGCGGGGCGTCCAGCCATCCGGACGGGAGCGGCGAGCTGAAGCTCGCTCACAGAACCACCGAAATGTAGGGAAAGCCTCGCTGAAGCTCGGAGCAGGAACAAAAATTTTACCTGCATAGAGACGGCGACGGAGGCCCGGAGGGGAGGCGAGGCAAAGGAGGTGCGAAATGATTCGCATCTCCTATGCCGGCGACAGCCATTATGGGGGCTGACGAGGAGGCATCGCCATGCGC